>Ga0131853_10002265_pt1 | contig 34523 bp, 28 predicted proteins | sample TergutLab28metaG_FD_92764 | JGI IMG/M metagenome (GOLD analysis project Ga0131853, IMG submission 92764) | Labiotermes labralis P1 segment gut microbial communities from Petit-Saut dam, French Guiana - Lab288 P1 (version 2) (version 2) | ecosystem: Host-associated > Arthropoda: Insects >... | reverse complement strand
GTCCGTGCCGTGCAGGAGCACCTCGTCGGCGGCGTGCAGGGCGTCTACCGCTCGCAGGGTGTGCCGATCCACGACAAGCACATCGAGGTCATCGTGCGCCAGATGCTGCGCAAGGTCACCGTCGTCGAGCACGGCGAGACCGAGCTGCTTCCGGGCGAGCTCGTCGACCGCTCGCGCTTCGTCGAGGTCAACCGCGCGGCGATCGCCGAGGGCAAGAAGCCCGCGGCCGCCCGCCAGGAGGTCATGGGTATCACCAAGGCCTCGCTCGCAACCGAGTCGTGGCTGTCGGCGGCCTCCTTCCAGGAGACCACCCGCGTGCTGACCCAGGCGGCGATGGAGGGCAAGAGCGACCCGCTGATCGGTCTCAAGGAGAACGTGATCATCGGCAAGCTGATCCCGGCCGGCACGGGTCTCGCGAAGTACCGCAATGTGGCCGTCGAGGCCACCGAGGAGGCGAAGGCGGAGCGTTACCCGAACCGCATCTTCTCCGACGACTCGGTCTTCGACGAGAACTCGCTGTCGTTCGTCGACTTCGACTCGTTCTCGAGCGACGACTACACCCCCGGCACCTACAACTAGGCACCGCACACACCAGGAAGGCCCTCGCTTCGGCGGGGGCCTTCCTGCGTTGTCCGGGGCGACGACGGCATCCGAACCGCGACGGCGGGCTGCCCCTGACTCCCCATGTCGGGAGGGCGTGAGCGCCGGGTAGGCTGCGAGCGACAGAAAGGCCGAGTCGGGGGACTCGGGTGGGGGTGTCGTGACCGATTCTGACCTGCGCATCGATCTCGCGGAACTGCATGGGCTCGCTGCCGAGCTGGCGGTGATCACGCAGGCGTTCGACGACGCGCGGGGCGTGTCGGACGCCGTCGCCCAGGCGACCGGCGACGACGGCCTCGGCGCCCGTGTGCGCGACTTCGCGCGGACCTGGCAGGTCAAGCGGCAGCACATGGCCGAGTCGATCCAGGCGCTGCACGCGCACCTGGAGAGCATGACGAAGGGCTTCACCGAGGTCGACGCCCAGCTCGCGGCCGCCGTCGAGGGCAGGGGCCGCTGATGGATGTCGAGTTCGGTGAGCTGGGTGGCGACCCGGATCTGCTGGATGTGGAGTCCGCGCACTTCGCCGAGGTCGCCGCGAAGATCGATGCGGCGGTCGCGACCCTGCGCAAGCTGACCGGTCTGGACGGGATGCGCGGTGAGGCGGTCGCGGCGCTCAGCCGTGCGGCCGAGGAGGTCGCGGGGCAGATCGCGTTGCCGAAGGAGCGTTATCTGCAGACGGGCGAGGCGCTCGCGGCATACTCACCCGCTCTGAGGAACGCGCAGGACGCGGCGCGGGTCGCGGCCGCGCACCTCGCCGAGCTGGAGGGCGCGGCGAAGACGACGGCGCATGCCGCGGCGGATGCGGCGCAGCAGCTGCTGCTCGGCGCGGCGACGATGAACCCCGACGATCTCGAGCAGGCGAAGACGGATGCCGCGCGTGCGGCGCACGCGGCGGAGCACGCGGCCGGTGAGCTGGCGTTGTGGCAGCGCCAGTGGTTGGCGGCGCAGCAGGAGAAGGCGGAGGCCGCGGCTCGGGCATCCGCGCGCATCGTGAGTGTGCTCGCCGCCGACGGGGCGCGACTGCGCGACGGCGTGGCGGACGTGGTCGGCATGTTCCTGCACCAGGAGGAGACGGGGCTGGCTCAGGCGTGGCACGACCTGAAGACCGGCGCTGCGGGTGTCGGCGACTGGGCTGTGGGGGTGCTGAAGAGCTCGGGGTTCTCGAAGGCCTTGAAGGTCATGGACTGGATCTCGGCGGGCCTCGGCATCGCGGCCCTGGTGCTGTGCTGGGTGCCGGGTCTCGGTCAGCTTCTTGGAGCCGCAGACGGCATTGCGGCGCTGTTGGACGCGGCGGGGCATCTCGCGCAGGACTCGGTGGAGGGCCGGCGCGGCAAGGTCGTCGAGGATGTCGCATTCGGTCTCGCCGGCGTGTTCGGCGGTGGCGCGCTGAGGGTCGTGGCGAAGAACATCGCCTCCGCGGCGCGGGTGACCTCGACGGCGAGCCGGATCGTGAGCACCGGGCGACTGAGCGATCAGGTTACGGAGATCGTTGACACCGTGTCATCTGGCGGCCGTTTGTGGAAGAAACTCGCCGATGCCCAGAACGTTCGCCTCGTGCTGGCTAAGGCAAAGGCGCTGCTTCCGAGTTGGGAGGACGTCGGGGTCATCTTCAAGGAGGGTGGCAAGACGATCAAGCACGGATCTGCGGAGTGGGCGCAGGAGTCGGGGCAGGCCGTCTATCGGAGCATCCGTGATCGCAGCGTTTCGCTTCAATCCGTCAGCGATGAGATGGACGTCGCGCTGAAGAAGTTCCTCGGCGCCGGCAAGGAGGCGACGGCGGACCTTGGTGACGGTGCGTTGTCGCGCCCCTGGAAGGTCGTCGTCGGCGTCGCACAGTCGAGCGCGACGTCTTTTGCACTGCATGATCATGTCGACCAGGTCGGCAAGATAGATGACCTGTTCCATCCGGGAAGGAAGAGTGGCTAGATGGGCTGGTTCGGGCGGCGGGTCGGTCGTGCAGGGGAGCAGAGCTTCGAGGAGCGGCAGAAGCTTCCCGCGATCGATGACATCAACTACAACATTGAGCCGGGTTGGTTTGCCGTTGATCTCGCGGTTCCTGTTGAACAGTGGCTTGACAAGGTACATGAGGTCCGGGGGCCCGGTTGGAAGCTAAATGCGGATCAACTCGAAGTTCTCGACGGTGAATTGCGGAGGGTATACGCGAACTTCGCCGCGATGAATGATCCACTCGCAACCGTGGCGGTGCGTGTTCCTCCGGGTGAGGCGCATATGACGTGTACGTCGTTCTTCCGGGGGAATGGTGCGAATGGTCCGGATTGGCCGCAGGCGTCTCCGGATAATTACGCGCGTGAGTTGGTGAAGCCGGATAGTGATGCGCGGGTTCATGTGGACACGGTGGGGTCGTGGCGTGATGAGTTCGAGGTGGGCACGTGTGTGACCGCGTATTTCTTGATGCATTATCACGATGGCGGTCGGCAGTGGACGGAGGAGCGGGTGTCGTGCGGGTATTTCCCGCATGGGTCTCGTCAGATGATCGAGTTCGCGTTCACGACGCCGGCGGTGGGGGCGAATGGTGATGATTTCCCGATGTTGGTGCGCGAGATGATGCAGAGCGTGACCGTCAAGCTCGACAAGGCGTAGCAGCGTGCCCGAGATCGTCCGATCGCGCGGCGGCGACTACGTGGTTGCGCTGCCGGGCTCGTGGACGATCATCCCGCTCGCCAACCGCGTCGAGACCGCGAACGCCGTCTCGGCTCTGGTCACCGGCTATGTCGGCCGCGACGACCGGCGGGCGCAGCTGCGGCGCGTGCTGCGCGAGCACGTGCTGGGCCTCGCGCGCGAGGCGCGCACGGCCGACATCGAGTTCCTGGCCGTCGCGCCCGAGCTCGTCCCGGGCGTGCCGTTCGGCGGGGCACTGACCACCCGGACGCTGCCGTGGCCGGCGGATGCCGGGCCGCTCACGCAGCCGGTGCGGACCGTCTCGAGCGGCGACCGCGAATCCGCCGGCCACGTCGAGCGCATGATCTCGGTCGACTACGTCGTCCCGACCCCCGTCGGCGCCGGGCTGCTGCTCGCCTTCTCGGTGCCCGAGGCGACCGTCTCGGCCGAGGCGATCCTGCCGCTCTTCGACACGATCGTCGAGGCGATCAGCTGGGTCGACGCGGGCCTCTAGAAAGCAGGCGTCCAGGCGCCCTCGGTTATCGTGGACTGTCTGTCGTTCAGAGGAACTATGAGGGGGTGACGTGGCCCACCGACCGCCGTCGCAGCCCCCGGTGCTGTCCGGCTACGACTACCGCTTCCCGCTCGGCACGGGCGGCTTCGCCGACGTGTTCCTCTACGAGCAGGACATGCCGCGGCGATCGGTCGCGGTGAAGGTGCTACTGGCGAATCTCGTCGACTCGGATGTCCTGCGCATGTTCAACGCAGAAGCCGACGTCATGGCGAAGCTCAGCCCGCACCCGTCGATCCTGACCGTGCACGCGGCATCCATCTCGGCCGACGGCCGCCCCTATCTCGTGATGGAGTACTGCCCGTCGCCGCTGATCCGCCGCGACGAGAACGGCCACAGCGAGCGCGTCACCGTCGAGCGCGCTCTGCACGTCGCGATCAAGATGGCGAGCGCCCTCGAGACCGCGCATCGCGCGGGCGTGCTGCACCGCGACATCAAGCCGTCGAACATCCTGCTCACGGCCTTCGGAGCACCCGTGCTCGGCGACTTCGGCATCGCGACGAGCCTCGTCGAGAGCCATCACGAAGAGGTCTTCGCGATGAGCGTGCCGTGGAGCGCGCCCGAGGTGCTCAACGAGTCGACGACCGGAACGGTCGCGAGCGAGGTCTGGTCGCTCGGCGCCACGATCTACACGCTGCTCGCGGGGCACGCGCCGTTCGAGAAGGCCGACAAGGCCGAGAACTCGCGGCAGAAGCAGCGCATGCGCATCATCAGGGAGCGGCCGCGGGCGCTGCCCGCCGACATCCCCGACGCCGTTCAGCGCGCCCTCATGACCGCCATGGCGAAGTCGCCCGAGCTGCGCTTCCCGAGCATGATCGCCTTCGCGCGCGAGCTCCAGCAGCTGCAGGGCGACCTCGGCCTGCCGGTCACGCCGCTCGAGCTCGCCGTCGACGAGTGGGCGCCTCAGTCGCGCCCCGAGGACTTCGGCAACACGGGCGTGCGCGGTGCGGTGGTGTCGACCGTGCCCGTGGCATCCGCCCGCACCCGCGGCAGACGGCAGGCCCACGTGGGCCGCACGGCGACGGGCGGCGCGACGCTCGTGGCGACGCGCGGCGAGCTCGAGACGGAACGACACCGGCCGAGCGCGGCGACCGTCGCGGGCATCGTCGGCGGCGTGGTCCTGCTCGCGGTCGCGGGCGCCGCCGTCGCGCTCGTGCACGCGGGGGTCCTGTAGATGGCTGCTCCGGGCGGCCGTGCCCGGTGGGGCGCAACGCTGCGCAGCACATGGTTCAAGGTGACCGCCGCGGTCGCCGCCGCGGCCGCGCTCGGCGCGGGGGCGTTCCTCGCGGGCGGCTACGACACCGCCCAGACGAAGGTCGACGACGCCTCGGTGTGGGCGCTGCAGACAGGGCAGGGCGAGCGGTACGCCCGGGTCGACACGGCCCTCGGCCAGCTCGACACCGTCAAATCGGTGACGAGCCCGAACGACATCGTGCAGGCCGACGGCCAGGTGGTCGTCTACGCCCAGGGCAACGCGAGCGGTGCCCAGGTCGACCTCGCCCAGCCCGCGAGCTTCACCGCGGCCTCGCTCAAGCCGACCCCGGCCGGCACGAAGCAGGTGTTCAGCACGGGCGACTACGTCGGCTACCTCTCGAGCACGGGCGAGGTGCGCGCGGGGCGCATCGAGCAGGGCGTGCAGTCGGGCGGCCCGGCGATCGCGGCCCCGGGCAGCGGCGGCAAGCGCGCCTTCGCGGCCGACACGATCGCGATCGGCACCGACGGCGTCCTCTACGCGTATTCGCACATCGCGCACCAGGTGCTGCGCTTCGACATCCCGACGGGGCGCACCCTCGGGACGGACTCGCTCGCGAACGGCCCCGACGACGCCAGCGCCTCGATGACGGTCGTGGGCTCGACGTGGGTGCTGCTCGACGGCGACGGCGCGCACATGTGGGTGCGCGGCGTCGCGGGCCGGCTGACCACGCGGCTCGGCGACAAGGCCGTGCTGCAGAAGCCCTCGGGCGCTGAGAGCGTCGTGGTCGCCGCGAGCGGCACCGAGCTCGTCGCCTACGACCTCGCCACGGGTCGGCGCTACCCCGCGCTCGCATCGGGCCAGAACGGCGAGCCGGCGGCGCCGACCTGGGCGGGAACACGGCTGTATGCGGCGTGGCTGACGCAGGATGCCGGGCCGGGCCATCTCTGGATCGGCGCCGCTCGCATGGGCCGCCAGCCGTCGACCTACCGCGTGCGCAACTTGGGCTACGGCTCGATCGCCGGCAAGCCGGGGCAGCTCTCGAACGACATCACGCCCGAGTTCCGCACCAACGGCTCGGCCATGATCCTGAACGACTCGTCGAGCGGCTGGGTGTGGTCGGTGCCGAGCGGGCAGCTCGTGCAGGGCTCGCAGAACTGGGATCTCGGCCAGACCACCTCGACCCGGACGGACACCCGGCAGATCGACCAGACGCGCGAGAGCGACCCGACGCCCCCCGTCGCGGTCGACGACCAGTTCGGCGTCCGGGCCGGCTCGCTCGTCACGCTGCCCGTGATGCTCAACGACTACGACGCCAACGGCGACGTGATCTCGATCGTGCCCGGGTCGGTCACCGGGCTCGACCCGCGCTTCGGCACGGCATCCGTCGCCGACTCCGGCCAGACGATCACCGTGCAGGTGCAGCCGAACGCGCCGCCGACGGCGACGTTCACCTACGAGGTGACCGACGGCACGACGAAGAACGGCCTCGATTCCGCCCCGGCGACCGTGACGCTGACGGTGCACCCCGCCAGTCAGAACGGGGCGCCCGTGTGGTGCAACGGCTACAGCGCGGAAGAATGCCTCGTCACCTGGCCCGACAACACCGAGGTCGCCCAGGGCGGCTCGGTCGAGATCCCGATCCTCCGCGGCTGGGTCGACCCCGACGGCGATCCCATGTTCGCGACGGCGACGGGGCTGTCCGACCCCGCCGACACGGTGAGCGTCACTCCCGACGGCAACCTCGTGTTCCAGGCGGCGGCCGGCAGCCGGACTGGGGATGTGGACGTCGCGGTCACCGTCTCCGACGTGCTCGGCGCGACGACCACCAAGACGCTGCACCTCAAGGTCGTCGCCCGCTCGACGATCACGGTCGAGAACTTCGGGCTCATGACCGCGGTCGGCGTGCCGCTCACGGTCGACCCGTCCACCCACATCCGCAGCGCGCAGGGCACGCCGCAGATCGTCAACGCCTCGCTGCCGTCGTCGACCACCGCGAACATCGCCATCGACAGCTCGGGCGCGACGTTCCAGTTCGAGGCGGCGGATGTCGGCAGCTACCCCGTCACCATGACCGTGAAGGACCCGGCGACGGGCGCGACCGCCACGGCGACGGTGCGCATCACGGTGGTCTCGGACGCGCAGCCGACGATCTCGACGGCGCCCGTCACCGTGTTCGTGCGCCCCGACACCGACACCTCGGTCGACGTGTTCTCGGCGGTGCAGAACCCGACGGGGCGGGTGCTGCTGCTGTCCGATCCGCAGCCGGACCCGGCGCCCGGGGCATCCCTCGACGTCGATGTCGTCGGCCAGGCGCAGCTGCGCGTGCGCGGCACCACGGGCTCGGGGGCGCCCGGGCTGCTCGGCACGGTCCACTACGTCGTGAGCGACGGAACCGACAGCCCGGGCATGCGCGTGAACGGCGTGGCCTCGGTCTACCTGCTGCCGAACGCGCTGCCCGGCCGCCCCGTCGCGATCGACGACTCGGTGACGGTGCGCGCGGGCGCGCAGGTCGACGTGCCGGTGCTCGCGAACGACGTCGGCCAGGGCGGCGACTTCGTCGAGCTCGACCCCTCTCGCATCGTGAACGAGTCGCACCAGGGCCTGGCCTTCGCCTCGGGACAGCTGCTGCGCCTGCTCGCGCCCGACCATGCGACGACCTACACGATCCGCTATTCGGCGTACTCGGCGGGCAACCCCTCGGCCGAGTCGACCGCCTCTGTCCACGTCACGGTGCTGCCGCAGGGCAGCGACCGGCCGCCGCGCCCCGTGACGTTGACCGGCCGCGTGGCCGCGGGCGAGAAGGTGCGCATCCCGTTCAACCCGTTCGGCATCGACCCCGACGGCGACATGGTCTCGCTCGACCGCATCTCCCAGCCGAAGCAGGGCACGGCCCAGATCACCCCGGACGGCACCGCGATCATCTACACCGCGGCGCCCGGCGGCGAGGGGCAGCAGTCGTTCAGCTACGAGGTGCGCGACAGCGAGGGCGAGACCGGCCAGGGCACGGTCATGGTCGGCGTGCTGAAGAACGCGCAGACCGACCCGGCGCCGGTGACCTACAGCGACTACGTGCAGGTCAAGGCGGGGGCCGGCAACCGGGTCGTCGTGCAGCCGACCGACAACGACATCGACCCGAACGGCGGCGCGCTCACGCTGGGCGCGGTGACGCCGGATGTCCCGAGCGGCAGCGCCCAGTACGCGGCCCTCGCCGGCGCGATCATCTCGAAGTCCGGCGGCGAGGTCGTGATCCGCGCGACGCCGCGGCCGCGCACCCTGACCTACGTCTATTCGGTGACGAACGCCCAGGGGGATGTCAGCGAGGGGCTCATCGTGGTCGACGTCGTCTCGGGCGACGTGCCGGACTGGCCCGTCGCGGTCGACACCGTCGTCGACGCGCAGAGCCGCAGCCGGCTCGCGGAGGGCATCGACGTGCTCGCCGGCAAGGTCTCGTGGGGCGCGGGCGAGGTCGGTGCCCTCACGCTGAGCGTGCCCGGTGCGCCGAGCGGCGTGAGCGTCGTCGGCGGCGACGCGATCCGGGTCGCCCACGTGCCGGCATCCGGCATGATCGTGCCCTTCAAGCTGACGGGGAAGGACTTCACGGGTCACGAGGCCTGGACCTACGGCTTCCTCCGCATCCCCGCCCTCGCGGATGTGATCCTCACCCTGAAGAGCGGCTTCCCGCCGCTGACCGTCAAGGAGGGCGGCTCGGGTCAGGTGCAGCTCGCGAACTGGATCAACGCACCGAGCGACTCGCCCCTCAACTTCGCGACGGATGCGAAGACGACCGGCACGCGGCCCGGTTCGAGCTGCGAGATCACCGCCGACGGCACCCTGACGTACAACGCGGGCCTGCGGGCGCCCTGGACCGACGCGTGCACGATCGAGGTGCAGACGCTCACGCAGAAGGACTTCACGAAGATCGCGATCCCGATCGAGATCACGCCGCTGCAGCCCGAGCCGCAGCTGCGCCCCGCGTCGCTCACGGAGAGCCCGGGCCAGCCTGCGCTGCACTACGACCTCGCGCAGATGGTCACGTGGCTCGACCACGAGAACGAGATCCCGAGCATGGACTACGCGGTGGCCTATTCGGGCACCCAGTTCACCGTCGTGCGCCAGGGCTCGGAGGTCGTCGTGACCGCGAAGGACGACGCCCGGCCGGGAACGGTGGAGCAGGCGACGGTGACCCTGCCCGGGCACCCCGGCGTCACCGCCACCATCACCCTCAAGGTCGGCCCGGTCGCGAGCCAGCGGCCCGCGGGCGGCTCGACGACGCTCAGCTGCTCCGAGGCGAACGGCACGAGCTGCACCACGACGGTCGTCGGCCTGAGCGACGAGATCAACGCGTTCCCCGGCACGCCGCTGCAGGTCGTGGGCGTGGCGAGCCAGGTGCCGGGGTGCACGGGCGTCACCTTCGCGGTCTCGAGCACGCGCACCGTGACAGCGAAGTGGTCGGCCGACGCGCCGGGCGGCACCTGCACGGTGCCGTTCACCGTGCAGGACGCGCAGGGCCGGCGCAGCACGTCGACCGGATCCGGCTCCGGCGCGCTGTCGTTCGAGCTCAAGGGGTACCCGGCGGCTCCGGCATCCGTCACCCAGGTCGGCTACACGGGCACGAGCGTGACGCTGGCCATCGCGCCGGGCGATGCCGCGACGGCCTACCCGGCGATCACCGGTTTCGTGGTCACCATGGACGGCCAGAGCGCGGTCACCTGCACCGCGGCGGGTGTCTGCCCGGCCGTCACGGGCCTGCAGAACGGCGCGAAGCACGTCTTCGAGGCGCGCGCCGTCAACGAGGTCGGCCTGTCGAAGGCCGGCGTGACCACGACCGCCTGGGCGTTCGCACAGCCGACCGTCACGGGCGTGACGGCCACCCCGGTGTACGACCCGTCGCTCACGACGGCGTCGACGGGCGCGTTCGACCTGACGATTCCGAACCGGGACGCCTCGACCGCGTCCTACGTGGTGCAGTGGGGCGGCCAGTCCCACACCGTCGCCGCGACCTCGGCCCCGAGCGTGACGGTGCGCCTCACCACGAACGCGGCCACCCCGACCGAGATCTCCGTCACGCCGACGAGCACCTTCACGCAGCCGCCGGGCGATCAGCTCGGTGCGCAGGCGTGGAGCGGCTCGGTCACGACCGCGGGCCTGCCGTCGTTCGCGTCGACAGGCAGCGGCCTCACCGCGACGGACAGCTCGATCACCGTCGTCGGCAGCGTCTCGGGCAACTTGAACGGCAGCGCCAAGCCGGACGCCTACCTGTTCATCGCGAGCGAGAACGGCAGCCCGAACTGCACCAACTCGGGCGACGGCAACATCAGCACCTCGAGCGGCGTCATCACCTCGACGAGCCAGACCATCTCGGGCCTGACCCAGTTCCACACCTACGAGGTGTACGTGTGCTACACGAACGAGTACGGCGTGGCCGTGGCCGACCTCGGGGCCAAGACGGCCTGGAACGCGCCGTCTGCGCCGCAGAGCTGGACCTTCGACATCCGCAACCGCCCCACTCGGCAGTATCTGATCGACTACGACTGGTCGGGCACCGCGCCGTCGGGCGGCACCGTGCCGAACAACTACGTCGCCCAGTTCCAGGACCCGACGAGCGGCGGCTACCAGCCGCAGCAGAGCTATCAGTACCCGGCGGATGTCTGGGGGCAGGACCCGGCGATCCAGGTGCGCTACTGCGGCAACGGCTTCCTCGCCCTGTGCACGTCGCCGTCGAACGTCACCGCGGCGAGCGGCTCGGCCCCGTACCGCCTGCGTGTGTCCGGCCTCTCCGAGGTGTGCGCGCCGAGCACCGCGGACCAGGGCAGCGGCGCGGCGACGACCCTGAGCGCGAGCCTCAGCATGCAGGGCGACGGCCTGAGCGGGGCATCCGCCGCCATCACCTCATACTCGTATCTCGACAGCAGCAGACAGCCGCAGTCGGTCACGCTGCAGACACCGCAGACGACGGTGACGCTGCAGCCGGGCGAGACCGCGCTGCAGATCACGGGCTACCAGATCACGCTGCCGTCGGGCTTCGGCGGCCCGTTCACGGGCGGCACCCGCGACATCACCCAGGACCCTGTGTGCACAGGATGACCCACGAGACAGACAAGGACTGACCACCCATGGCGATCAGCTCAGAGCAGGCGGCCTGGTTCCACTCGACCTTCCAGGCGCTGGCCGACAACGTCGAGCAGGTCGTGCTCGGCAAGCGGCACGTCGTCGAGCTCGCGTTCACGGCGATGGTGAGCGAGGGGCACCTGCTGCTCGAGGACCTGCCGGGCACCGGCAAGACGAGCCTCGCGCGCGCGATGTCGCAGACGGTGCACGGCACGACATCCCGTATCCAGTTCACGCCCGACCTGCTGCCCGGGGATGTCACGGGCATCACGGTCTACGACCAGAAGAACGGCGAGTTCGAGTTCCACGCCGGCCCGATCTTCGCGAACGTCGTGCTCGCCGACGAGATCAACCGGGCGAGCCCGAAGACCCAGTCGGCGCTGCTCGAGGCGATGGAGGAGGGCGCCGTCACGGTCGACGGCGTCACCCGCTCGACGGGCGCGCCGTTCCTCGTCATCGCGACCCAGAACCCGATCGAGCAGGCGGGCACCTACCCGCTGCCCGAGGCCCAGCTCGACCGCTTCATGATCAAGACGAGCCTCGGCTACCCCGATCTGGCCGCGACCGTGCGCATCCTCGAGGCGACGAGCGAGGTGCCGCACGAGCTCAACCCCGTCATCACGCCGCAGGCGCTCGTCGGCATGGCCGGCATCGCGCGTGCGGTGCACGCCGACCCGGTGATCTTCGACTACATCGGCCGCATCGTCGAGGCGACCCGCACCGCGAGCCAGACCCGGGTCGGCGTCAGCGTGCGCGGCGCCCGCGCGCTCACCAAGGCGGCGAAGACCTGGGCCGCCGCGCAGGGCCGCGGCTACGTGACGGTCGACGACGTGAAGTCGCTCGCCGTGCCCGCGCTCTCGCACCGCCTCGTGCTCGACCCCGAGGCCGAGTTCGACGGCGTGACGCCCGAGGCCGTCGTCGGCCAGATCCTGCTCGACGTCGTCCCGCCGGTTCGGAGCACTGTGGCGTGACCGTCGACTCCACCGCCACGACCGGCTCCACCGCGACCGGCACCGCGACCCGCACCCACTTCCTCTCCGAGCAGTACAGCGCCCGGACGAGGTTCGCCGTGTGGGCCGTGCGTTCGTGGCGCGAGGTGCAGGCGGCGGCGTCCGCGGCGTGGTCGCAGGTCTCGGGCACGGTCACCCCGGTGGGGTGGCTGGCCATCGTCTGCGTGCTCGTGCTGCTGCCGCTCGGTCTCGTGCTCGGCTGGGCGGAGTTCATCGTCGTCGGCATCGCCGCGGCCGCGATCCTCGTGATCGCGGTGCCGTTCCTCGCCGGCACGCTCGCCTACCGCGTCGGCTTCACCCTGCCGGTCGAGCGCGTCGTGGCGGGCTCGGAGGTGCGCGGCACGCTCACCATCACGAACGAGTCGCGCCGCATCGAGCTGCCGAGCCGGGTCGACGTGCCGGTCGGCAGCGGGCTGACGGATGTCTGGATCCCGCTGCTGCGCCCGGGCCACACCCACGGCGAGGAGCTGATCGTGCCCGCGCTGCGGCGCGGCATCATCGACATCGGCCCCGTCACCACGGTCCGCACCGACCCGCTCGGCGCGCTCAAGCGCGAGGCCGCGTGGGACGAGGTGCACCGGCTCTACGTGCACCCGCGCACGGCGCCCGTGCCGTCGATGAGCTCCGGCTTCGTGCGCGACCTCGAGGGCACGCCGAGTCGCGACATCGTCGCCGAGGACATCGCGTTCCACCAGATCCGCGAGTACCAGCCGGGCGACGGCCGCCGCCACGTGCACTGGAAGTCGACGGCGAAGACCGGGTTGCTGATGGTGCGCCAGTTCGAGGAGACGCGGCGCGCCCGTCTCGCGATCGTGCTCGCCATGCACGAGGACGAGTTCGCGAGCGACGACGAGTACGAGCTCGCGGTCAGCATCGCGGGCTCGCTCGGGGTGCGCGCGGTGCGCGACGGCCGTCGCATCGCGGTCGTCGCGAGCGACGAGATCCTCGGCGTCGCGAAGCGCTCGGTCCGCGCCATCCGCTCGCTCGCGGTGACGACGCCGACGACCCTGCTCGACGACCTCGCGACGGTCGAGCGCTCGAGCGCGACGATGCCCTTCGAAGAGGTCTGCACGATGTCCGCGAAGGCCATGAGCGACCTCTCGATCGTGTTCGTGGTCTGCGGCTCGAGCGTCGATCGCGCGCGGCTGCGCGAGCTGCCGCTGCGGTTCGAGGCGGCCGTGCACATCGTGGCCGTCGTCGCCGACCCCGGTGCCCGGCCGAGCTACCGGCGCCTCGGCGAGGTCGGCGTGCTCACCGTGCCCGTGCTCGAGGACTTCGGCATGCTGCTGCGCAAGGCGGCGTCATGAGCACGACATCCCGCCGCCGCCCGGCCCTCGCGCTCGACGCCGCGCTCGTCGTCGACGGCGGCTTCGTGCTGGCGCTCGCCGCGGTCGCGACCTTCGCCGCGTGGCCGATCTACGAGACGTCGTACATGTTCGTGACGGTCGGCGGCGCCGTGCTGCTCGGCGGCGGCATCGCGCTCGCGGGCCGGCTGCGGCGCTGGTCGTGGCTGGCCACCGCGGGGGCGGTGCTCGCGGCCTACCTCGTGCTCGGCGTGCCGCTCGCGGTGCCGCGTGCCTTCGCCTCGCGCGCCGACTTCGTGCTCAGCTATCGCGACCTGCTCGCGGCGACGGTGGGCTCGTGGCGCAAGCTGATCACGGTGCAGGCGCCCGTGGGGTCCTTCCAGACGCTGCTGGTGCCGCTGTACATCACGATGCTCGTGTGCACGGCGGCGGCCTTCGCGCTCGTGTTCCATCGGGCGCGCGGCTACGGCGCGCTCGTGCCGATCATGCTCACGCCCGTGGCCTTCGCCGTCGCCTTCGGCACCTCGCGCGACGGCCACTGGGTCGTCGCGGGGCTCGAGATCCCCGGCGCGGTGCACATGCTCGTCGGCATCCTCGCGCTCGGCCTCGCGGGCGGGTTCCTCGTGTGGCGCGCCCAGCACGCGCGCAGCGTCGCCGTCGCGGCCGCGACGCGGGCCTCCGGCATCCGCCGCGCGGGCGGCACCGTGGCCGGCACGGTGCGCCGCCTCGTCGGCGCCGTCGCGGTCGTGATCGTCGGCTTCGCCGTCGCCGTGCCGCTCTCGTCGACCGCGCTCGCGCCGACCAGCCGGCACGTGCTGAGCGACGCGGTCGACCCGACGCCGGTGCTGCGCCGCTATGTCAGCCCGCTGATCAGCTATCGCAAGGCGTTCGACGCGGGCACCTACGGCGCGACACTGTTGAGCTATCGCGGCGATGCGGATGCCGTCGGCCGCCTGCGCCTCGCGACGCTGAGCTTCTACGACGGCCAGCAGTTCACGGTGCTCAGCAGCGACGCGGACGTCGACGACTCCTTCCGCCACATCCCCGAGATCGTCGGCGCGGGCCGTCAGGCCGCGGGCCTCGCCCGGCTCGACGTCACGATGGGCGATCTCGCGCGGCTGGGCACGCCCGACGTCTGGCTGCCGACCGCCGCCGACCTGCGGGCGATCGCCTTCGAGGGCGCCGACGCGAACGCGCTCACCGACGGCTTCTACTTCAACGAGGCGCTGCAGTCGGGCGCCGAGCTGAAGGACCCGAAGCCGGGGGATGTCTACTCCATGCTCGTCGCCCCCGCGAAGTCGACCCCGGAGCTCGGCTCCGTCCAGCCCGTCGGCGGCACGGTGCTGCCGACGAACGACATCCCCGCGAGTCTCACCGCGTGGGTGCAGCAGCAGAACGCGGGCAGCGGCGGGGCCGGCTTGCAGACCCTCATCGACCGGCTGCGGGCGCGCGGCTACCTGAGCCACGCGCTCGACCAGCCGACAGCGGCGACGGGCGGCACCGCGACCTGGCTCTCCGACGTCGCGCGGGCGTCGGGGCGCACCGAGACCGCGGCGTTCCAGAGCAGCCTCGCGGGCGAGTCGATGGACCGCATCGGCGCCATGTTCACCGCTCTCGACAACCAGCAGAAGGCGGCCGGTGCGGGCGCCGACGACGCGAAGCTCGTGGCGGCCGTGGGCGACGACGAGCAGTTCGCGGTGGCATCCGCGCTCATCGCCGAATCGCTCGGCTTCCCCGCCCGCGTCGTCCTCGGCTTCGCGCTCGACGGCTCGCTCACCGACGGCTCGCCGATCCCCGCGTGCAGCAATGGCGTGTGCCAGGGCAAGAACCTCACCGCCTGGGTCGAGGTGCAGGCCTCCGACGGCAGCTGGGTGCCGATCACGACCACCCCGCAGGACCGCAACCCGATCGCCCGCACCGACACCCCGCAGAGCCAGCCGCGCATCGTCACGCCCGTGCAGCCGCGCGGTGCGACCGTGCAGCCGCCGCCCGAGGCGAACCCGTCCGGCGGCGACAACCCGACGAGCGGGCACGCGCCCAAGGGCCAGCAGGGCGTGGCGGCGTGGATGCCCGAACTGCGCCTCGGCGGCCAGATCGCGACCGTGCTGCTCGTCCTCCTCGCCCCGCTCCTCGCCGTCGCGATCGTCAAGGCCGCACGCCGGCGCGAGCGCCGCACCCTCACGGGGGCGGCGGCGCGGGTGGCCGCCGGCTGGGACGAGCTCGTCGACACGGCCGTCGACCTGGGCCTGCCGGCCCCGGGCGTGCGCACCCGGGTCGAGGCCGCCGCCGTCTACGCCGCCGCGGCGCGCACAGCCGACCCTCAGCGGATGCGTACACTGGCCTCGGGCGCCGATGAGGCCGTTTTCGGGGCCTTCGACCCGACGCCCGACGAGGCGGAGCAGTACTGGGCGGGGCTCGACGAGCAGCGCTCCCGACTCGCCGCGGGCTTCCCGCGGTGGAAGCGCCTGCGGGCGATGATCTCGCTGCGGTCGTTCGGAACCCGTGGAGGAGGCAGCGCGTGAACCCGAGCAGCATCGTCGCTGCGCTCGCGTGGGGCGGCCTCGCCGCGGGGCTCGTCGTCTGGCTCGTCGTGATCCCGATCGGCCTGCGCGGCATCTTCGACGCGCTCGGCGTCTCGCCGGGCCGTGCGTGGATCCCCTTCGCGAACGTGGCGAACCTCTTCCGCCTCGGCGGCCTGAGCGAGTACTGGATCGTGGCGCTCGTCATCCCCGGCGTCAACGTCGTCGGCATGGTCATGCTGATCATCGCGAGCCACCGCGTGACCAAGCGCCTCGGGCACAACGGCGCCTACACCGTGCTCGCCGTCTTCGTGTGGTGGCTCTGGGCGCTCGTCGTCGGCTTGCAGCATCGGGATGTCCGGGCCGCCGAGCCCCTCGTGTGGTCTGTGCAGCAGCGGCCGGCCCCGGTCGTCTCGCTCGGCGGCGACAACACGCGCAGCACGACGCCGCCCGCTGCCCCGGTCCCCGCGGCCGCCCCCGTGCCGGACGAGGCACCGGTGGCCGACGCCCCGCGCCCCGCGCCGACGTTCGACTCGATCTCGCTGCCGATGCAGTCTGCGCCGCTCGCCGAGTTCTTCGCAGCCGGCGCCGCCGCGGGGCAGGGGGAGCAGACCGGGTCGACCGGGCCCGCCGAGGCAGTCGACCCGACCGGGTCGCCCGAACCGGCATCCCCGGCGCAGACCGCGTCGTACCCGCATCACCAGCTCGACCCCGATCTCTATGCCGCGCTGTTCGACCGCACCGCCGCACCCGAGCCGGCCCCCCAGGGCGACGCCGTGCCGGACGACGACGCCACGATCCTCACCAGGGGGCTCGACCAGACGGTGATCTCGACCCGCCGCCGCCCGCGCTGGGCGGTCGAGACGACCGCGGGCGCCCATGTCGAGCTCGTCGGCACGGTGGCGATCCTCGGGCGGCGCCCGGCGGGGCATCCGCTCTACCCGGCCGCCCAGCTGATCACGGTGACCGACCCGGCGACCTCGGTGTCGGCGACGCACGCCGCGCTCGAGTTCCTCGACGGCGAGTGGCAGGTCACCGACCTCGGCTCGACGAACGGCGTCTGGGTCGTCGACGCCGGCTCGGGCGCCGAGCGCGAGCTGGGGGCCCACAACCGCACGAGCGTGACGGGTCGGTTCCTGCTCGGCGAGCTGGGGGTGCAGGTGGTGCGCGATGCGTGAGGCACCGACGACGAACGAGGCGCGGCACGTCGAGCCCGGGCTGAGCGCGGCCGCGGGCACGGATGTCGGCCGTCACCGCCGCGCCAACGAGGACTCCTACCTCGCCCAGTTCCCCGTCTACATCGTCGCCGACGGCATGGGCGGCCACGACGCCGGCGACGTCGCCTCGGCGGCCGTGGTGCGCGCGTTCTCCGGCCTCGTCGGCCGCGACGACGTGCGCCCCGACGAGGTCGCGACGGCCGTGCACCGCGCCCATCTCACGGTCACGGCGCTCAGCGACCGCACGCGGCGCGGCGCGGGCAGCACGCTGACCGGAGTGGTGCAGGTGCGGCACGAAGGCGAGCCCTACTGGCTCGTCGTCAACGTCGGCGACTCGCGCGTCTACCGCGTCGTCGGCACGCGCTTCGAGCGGCTCACGATCGACCACTCGTACCTGCAGGAGCAGCTGGACGCCGGGCTGCTCACCCAGGACGAGGCCGAGGACTTCGAGCACAAGAACGTCATCACGCGCGCGGTCGGCGCGCCCGACAGCCCCGCCGACTATTGGGTGCGCCCGGTCGAGCCGGGGGAGCGCCTGCTGATCTGCTCCGACGGGCTGCACGGCGAGGTGCCCGACGACGCGCTCCTCGAGGTGCTCGCCGCCTACCCCGACCCCGCGAGCGCGGTCGAGCGCCTCATCGACCTCGCGCTCGAGCACGGCGGCCACGACAACGTGACGGCGGTCGTCGTGGATGTCGAAGCACCCCCCGCTGGTCGACTGAGCGACGCACCCCCCGCTGGTCGACTGAGCGAAGCGAATGGAGACGGAGACCCCGCCGAAGACCCGGCCCCGGACTCCGCATGACCGACCAGAACCCGTTCGCCGATGACGACACGGTCCTCACCGAGGGCCACGGCACCATGGACGACACGGCCCCTGTCCGCCGCACCCCGCCGCCCGATCCGGCGGCGAGCATCTTCCGCGGCCGCGCCCTTCCGCCGCAGGCGCCCCCGGTCACCGACATCCACCTGCTCGAGTTCCGTCCGCCCGAGACCCCGAGCGGCACGGTCGCGCGCTATCGGCCGCGCGCGGACGTCGAGGTGGCCGAGATCCCCGACTTCGACGCGGAGTGGCGGGTGCGCCAGCGCACGCCGCGCGACATCTCGGCGACGGATGTCGTCGCTCACCAGCTGGACGACCGCCGCACCTGGCGCCGTCGGGCGACGCTCACGGTGACCGTCGTCGCGGTCGTGGCGCTCGTCGCCGGCGTCGTGGCGCTCTGGGTCCTCGCCCGCCTGCCCTGAGCTTGCGCTCTGCTCCCCACAATGCGCGTGCCGATAGTGCGGAGACGAGCCGATCCGGCGTGGGGATGTCGCGCAGAGCTCCGCACAATCGACCCGTCTCCGCAGACATCCGCCCGCGCCCCTCACCCACCCCCAAAGTGCGCGCCAAACCCCTCGTTCCACCCCTGTAGAGGGATATGGCCCGGGTGTTGTCCCCATGGGTAGCCTGCCGAAGACCGGGGCGGACGCGCCTCGGCTGCACCGAACCCCGCACCACCGCCGGCTCCCTGCGCCGGCGTCGCACCACCCCTGGAGTGCCAGCCCAGGCGTGCCCTTACCCGAGGAGGTACGTCCATGGCGTCCCTCACGGAGATCCTGATCCTCCACGGGGCCCTGCCCATCGAGCACCTCGACCTCATCTCGGCCACCCCCGCCGCCGAGGCCGAGGCGCTCGACGGGCTCGTCGGCCAGGGCATCCTCACGGTCACGCAGCTCGCGCGCGCGAAGGCCGCGAAGGCGGGCGTGCACTTCGTCGAGCTGACCGACTACCCGGTCGACCGCCAGGCGGTCGGCCTCGTCAACCCGGCGGTGCTCAAGCGCCGCAACGTGCTGCCGATCGGATTCGACGGCGACCACCTGGTGGTCGCGACGGCCGACCCGGAAGACCTGCCGGCGATCGACGACATCCGCACGGCATCCGGCCGCCCGCTCACGCTCGTAATGGCCGAGGACGCCGACCTCGAGGCCGCGTTCAACCGCTATCTGCGCGCCGACGGCGAGCTCTCCGACCTGACCGCCACGCTCGAGGAAGAGCAGGCGAAGGAGGAGCAGCTCACCGCCGACGCCGAGAGCGACGTCGACGACGCCCCGATCGTCCGCTTCGTGAACCTGCTGGTCAGCCAGGCGATCACCGACCACGCGAGCGACATCCACATCGAGCCGGCCGAGCGCGAGGTGCGCGTCCGCTACCGCATCGACGGCGTGCTGCACGAGATGCAGAGCGCGCCCAAGGCGATCCAGAACGGCGTCATCAGCCGACTCAAGATCATGAGCGACATCGACATCGCCGAGCGGCGCAAGCCGCAGGACGGCCGGATGTCGGTGAGCCACAGCGGCCGCAAGATCGACCTCCGCGTCGCGACCCTGCCCACGGTCTGGGGTGAGAAGGTCGTCATGCGCATCCTCGACAACACGAGTTCGTCGCTGTCGCTCGACAAGCTCAACCTGATGCCGCGCAACTTCGAGGTGTTCAAGCGCAGCTACACGAAGCCCTACGGCATGATCCTCGTCACGGGCCCGACGGGCTCGGGCAAGTCGACCACGCTGTACACGACGCTCAACACGGTCTCGAAGCCCGAGATCAACGTCATCACCGTCGAGGACCCGGTCGAGTACCGCATGGCGGGCATCAACCAGGTGCAGGTGAACCCGAAGGCCGGTCTCACGTTCGCGAGCGCGCTGCGCAGCATCCTGCGCTCCGACCCCGACGTCGTTCTGCTGGGTGAGATCCGCGACCACGAGACGGCGCAGATCGCGGTGGAGGCCGCACTCACCGGCCACCTCGTGCTGTCGACCCTGCACACCAACGACGCGCCGAGCGCCATCACGCGTCTGACCGAGATGGACATCGAGCCGTTCCTCGTGTCCTCCGCCCTCGACTGCGTCGTCGCCCAGCGCCTCGCGCGCCGCCTCTGCGAGCGCTGCAAGCAGCAGATCGCGCCCGACCCGGTCATGCTCGAGGCGCTCGGCTTCCCCGTCGCGGCACTCGACGGGGTCGGCGGCGTGCTGTGGGGGCCGGTGGGATGCCAGGCGTGCTCCGGCACCGGCTACCGGGGCCGCATGGCGCTGCACGAGATCATGCCGGTCACCGAGGAGATCGAGAAGCTCACGGTGTCGCGCGCCTCGAGTGCCGAGATCGGCAGGGTCGCGCGCGAGCAGGGCATGCTCACGCTCCGCGAGGACGGCTGGGCGAAGTGCCTCGGCGGCTGGACCTCGACCGATGAGGTCTTGCGCGTGGTGGCGTAGGCGAGGAAGGAAGACGCATGGACAAGCCCGTTTACGAGATTCCGGACATGTCGGACGAGGATGCCTTCGGCTGGTCGCCGCGCCCCCTCTCGCGCCGCGCCCTGCGCGAGCAGGAGGAGGCGGCCGCAGCGGCGCAGGCTCCGAGTCTGCAGACGGCGCCGATCGTGGTGCCTCCGGTCGCGCAGACAGCGCCGATCCCGTCGATCGTCCCCGCGCCGACCGGCGAACCGATCAGCGCCGACGACCGCATCGCAGAGATGCTGGCCTCGATCCACGCCGCGCGCCAGTCGGCGTTCGCGATCACGGCGCCCCCGCAGCCCGAGGCCGCCGCCGAGCCGGCCCCGGAACCCGAGCCGGTGCCGGCCCCGGTGCTCGAGCCCGCGTTCGAGTCGACTCCGCAGCCCGCGGCCCCTGTGCCGGCCCCCGCCGCCGCCCCCGCCGCCCCCGAACCGGCCCCCGTCCCCGTGGCATCCGCCCCGACCCGCGTGATCCCGGCGCAGGCGCCGAACCATCACGACACGACCTCGCATCGCGGCAAGGCCGACCCGCACCTGATCGCGGCGCTGCAGGAGGTCGTGGCATCCCGCGCCTCCGACCTGCACGTCACGGCGAATTCCGCCCCCATGCTGCGCGTCGACGGCGGCCTGCGCGCGGCGCCGGGCACCGAGGTCTGGGACCGCGACCGCGTCAAGAACGCGCTCTACACGCTCCTCACCGACGACCAGAAGGCGCGCTTCGAAGAGGCGCTCGAGCTCGACTTCGCCTACACGGTCAGCGCGAACGCGCGCTTCCGCGTGAACTTCTACCAGCAGCGCGACTCGATCGGGGCGGCGTTCCGCCTCATCCCGACCGAGATCAAGTCGCTCAAGTCGCTCGGCGTGCCGACCTCCGTCGCCCGCTTCGCGACGCTGCCCCGCGGTCTCGTGCTCGTGACCGGCCCGACCGGCTCGGGCAAGTCGACGACCCTTGCCGCGCTCATCGACCTCGTCAACGAGACCCGCACCGACCACATCGTGACCGTCGAGGACCCGATCGAGTTCCTGCACAACCACAAGAAGTCGATCATCAACCAGCGCGAGGTGGGGCACGACACCCACAGCTTCAACAACGCGCTCAAGCATGTGCTGCGTCAGGACCCGGACGTGATCCTCGTCGGCGAGCTCCGCGACCTCGAGACCATCTCGGTCGCGCTGACCGCCGCCGAGACCGGTCACCTCGTCTTCGCGACGCTGCACACGCAGGACGCCCCGCAGACCATCGACCGCGTCATCGACGTCTTCCCGCCGCACCAGCAGGACCAGGTGCGCGTGCAGCTGGCCTCCACGCTCCAGGGCGTCGTCTGTCAGACGCTCGTCAAGAAAGCGAGCGGCGAGGGCCGCCTCGTCGCGACCGAGGTGCTCATCACGACGCCGGCCGTCGGCAACCTGATCCGCGAGGGCAAGACCTACCAGATCACCTCGGCGATGCAGGCGGGCCGTGACCTCGGCATGCACACGATGGACCAGCACCTCGCCGAGCTCGTCAACGCGGGCAAGATCACGCGCGAGGCGGCGCTCGAGAAGGCGCACGATGTGGCCGGCTTCGACCGGCTGATCCACCGGGTGGAGACGGCGACGGATGCCACGAGCCGCGCCCTGCAGGCGGCCGGCCCCGACTTCGGCGACTCGTTCAGCAAGGTGGTCTACTGATGACCTCGGTCGCCCCCACGACGTTCCTCTACAAGGGGCGCGGGCCCGACGGCAAGGTCACGAAGGGCCGCCTCGAGGCGCCCAACGAGGGCATGGCGACGGCGCGGCTCATCCAGATGGGCCTCACCCCGATGTCGCTCGTCGAGACCGGCTCGGGCCTCAACCGCGAGATCAACATCGAGTTCCTGAAGAAGGGCGTCGGCCTCAAAGACCTCGCCGTCATGAGCCGCCAGATGGCGACCATGACGGGCGCGGGCCTCTCGCTCCTGCGCACGCTGACGATCCTCGCCGAGCAGAGCGAGAACGAGAAGCTGCGCGAGACGCTGCAGGCGGTCGTCAAGGATGTCGAGACCGGGTCGTCCCTGTCCGACTCCCTCGTCAAGCATCCCCGGGTCTTCCCGCCGATCATGGTGAACATGGTCCGCGCGGGCGAGACCGGCGGCTTCCTCGACAGCGCGCTCGACACGGTCGCGGTCGGCTTCGAGAAGGAGGCCAAGCTCAAGGCCTCGATCAAGTCCGCGATGACCTACCCGGTGGTCGTGCTCGTCATCGCCGTGGTCGCGGTGCTCATCATGCTGACCTTCATCGTGCCGGTCTTCGCGAAGATGTTCGCGAGCCTCGGCAGTGCACTGCCGGTGCCGACGCAGATGCTCGTGGTGCTGTCGCACCAGATGCCGTGGGCGCTGCCGCTCATCATCGTGCTCGCGGTCGTCGGCACGGTGTGGTGGAACCGCAACAAGAACGAGCCGAAGGTGCGGGCCAAGGTCGACCCCGTGCTGCTCAAGCTGCCGGTCTTCGGCCTGCTCATCACGAAGATCGCGGTCGCCCGCTTCGCGCGCAACTTCGCGAACATGATGGGGGCCGGCGTGCCGATCCTCACCGGTCTGCGCATCGTCGGCGAGACGAGCGGCAACTGGGTGATCGAGAGCGCGCTCGACCGCGTCGCGAAGGCGGTGCGCCAGGGCCGCTCGGTGGCGGGGCCCCTCGCGGAAGAGCCGGTGTTCCCGCCGATGGTCACGCAGATGATCGCGGTCGGTGAGGATGCCGGCTCGATGGAGATCATGCTCAACAAGATCGCCGACTTCTACGACAGCGAGGTCGAGGCGATGACCGAGTCGCTCACCGCGCTCATCGAGCCGCTCATGATCGCGTTCCTCGGCGTCATCGTCGGCGGCATGATCGTCTGCCTCTACCTGCCGATCTTCCAGCTCACGACCGCTGTGCAGAACTCGGGCGGCTAGAACCCGACGCGTGGAACGACCGGTCCGTCATCCCCCAATAAGAGGGTGAAAAGCACCCCTGATCAGGGGATTAGACGGGACAGTACGCCCCCGGAAAAGGGATTACGGGCCTGGGCTAGAGGCCAATACCTTCAAGCTCGGGCGGAGCTTGAAACCTTGTCCGTCTGCCGCGATCCCCGCACATTCCAACCCGACCGAAGGACAACCCCGCATGTACTTCCGCCTGATGGGCAAGCTCAACGCCCGCCGCAACGGCCTGCTCGCCGAGGACGAGAAGGGCTTCACCCTGATCGAGCTCCTCGTCGTCGTCATCATCATCGGCATCCTCGCCGCCATCGCCATCCCGGTGTACTTGGGCGTTCAGAAGAACGCCAAGGACTCGGCTGTGAAGACCGATGTCACGAATCTCAAGACTGCCCTGGTTTCCGAGCAGACCAATGTTGACGCGCTGCCCGATTCGGCGGCCGTGAGCGACATCACGCAGAGCCCGACCTTCACGAGTTCCCCGAATGCCGACACCACCGGTGTGGTGAGTTGGAAGGCCGCCGGCGCCACTTTGAGCGACTACGTGAAGGCTGGCACGCTGCAGTTCGCGGTCAACTCGACCGGTGACGGCTTCTGCATCGATGCAACGTCCGTGACCGGGAATGAGTTCTACGCAACCGACTCCACCGGTGTCGCAAAGATGCCGGCCACCAAGCCGACCGGTTGCCCGTAACCGCTGCCGATGTCGACTGCGGGGCAGAGCCAGTGGCTCTGCCCCGCACCCCCGTTTCCGACATCCGCCGATCCGAAAGACGGAATCATGAAGCGACTGTTACAGGGCGAAGAGGGCCTCGGCCTGATCGACGTCCTCGTCGCCATGGTTCTGCTCGGAATCCTGGCCGTGGCGATCATCCCGGCCCTCACCCTCGCGATGCGCGTCGCCTCCAACAACGTCGACGTGGCGAGCGCGTCCCAGATCGTCGACCAGGAGCTCGACAAGGCGCGTGCCCACCTGCCGACCAACTGCGCGGCGCTGCAGTACTACGCCTCCGAGACCATCGGGCTCAACGAGGCCGACCCGCGCGGCACGGTCCTCTCGACGCACTATGAGATCGAGCAGCCCTTCGTCTGCCCGACGATCTTCCCCGCGACCGTCCACTTCGTCGTCTGGGTGGGCAAGGAAGGCAGCTCCGAGCACCTCGCCGAGGGCTCGGTCGAGCTCCAGCTGACGAGCGCCTCATGAGCGCCGTCCGCCCCCTCTTCTCGTCTGCCCGCGCACGCGGCAGCGCCCTCGGCGGCGACGAGAGCGGTTTCACGCTGATCGAGATGATCGTCGCGTCGGTCCTCGGCGTGCTGGTGCTCGGCATCGGCGCGAGCCTGCTGCTCAGCCTGTTCCGCACCCAGCACAGCGTGAGCGACTACGCCGATGCCACGACGACGGGGCAGCTCGTCTCGCGCGCCATCGAGCAGGGCGTGCGCAACGCCGCCGCGTTGCCGAACGCCGCGAACCCCGGCGACAAGGGCATCCTCGCCGGCCCCATGGTGGCCGGCACGGGGCAGCTGCTGCGCGCGCGCGTCGCGATCGGCACGCAGAACGGCGACGTCACCTGGCAGTGCCAGGCCTGGTATTACTCCGACGCCACCCACACGGTGCTCTGGGCACGCAGCACCGCGAGCGCCATCGCCGACCCCGGCGGCTTCGCCTGGAACGCCGCGGGCACCGGCGTCGTCCCCCTCACCCCGCAGGCCGGGGTGAACTGGACGCTTCTCGGCACGGGCATCACGATCCCCGCCGACGGCCTGTCGACCCAGTTCTTCGGAGCGCAGGCCGGCCTCGACGTCGACAGCGTCACCCTGCGGTTCCAGGTCACGCACGGCTCGATCGCCCTCGTCCTGATCCGCAACACCATCGTCCAGCGCAAGCTCGACCCGACCGGATCGGGGCCCGCCGCATGCTACTGAGAACCCTGAAGTCCCGCGTCGGCCGCGACGAGGGCTTCGCGCTGCCCTCGGTCATCGCGATCTTCGCGATCGTCGCCATCGTGAGCCTCTCGCTCGCGGGCCTCGCCGTGCACGCCCTCGGCTTCTCCACCTCGACGCGCGCGTCGGTCGAGTCGCGCGCGGCAGCGGACAGCGGCATCAACGTGCTGCTCACGCAGATGCAGCAGCCGGATGCCGCGCTCGCCACCCAGTTCCCCTGCACCCTCGTGCCGGGCGCGAGCGACATCGAGCAGTACTCGGTGATCGTCCACTACTTCGACGCGAGCGGCACCGTTCTGTCCTGCACGGGGGCATACCTGCCGGTCTCCTCGGTCGACCCGCCGGTGCGGGCCGTCGCCGACTCGACGGGCACCGCGGCGTTCAAGGGGGTGGCGGGGCAGTCCGCGGGCGACACCTCGACCGTGACGTCGGTGATCAGCATCCTCGTCACGACCGCGGACGTGAACATCCCCGACATGACGAAGTCGATCTTCAGCGACGGCGGCCTGACGCTGACCAACGCGACGAACATCACCGACTCGCTCGCGCAGAACTCCGCCGACATCTACACCAACGGCAGTGTCGAGTGCAGCACCTCGAACGGCTCCCCGGTGCAGGGCAGCATCTACGCGCAGGGCAACGTCATCCAGGACACCTCGTGCACCGTGCAGGGCGACGTCTGGGCGGGCGGCACCTACACCCCGCAGAACGGCAACACGACGATCGGCAGGAACCTGCTGGTCGCCGGCGGCACCGCCGCGCCGTATCCCCAGGTCAGCCTCGACTCGACCTGGGTCGGCGGCGACGTCGTCACCAACGGGCCGGTGGAGGCTTCGGGCAACGGCTCCCAGGCGAACTGCTCGCTCATCGGGGCGAAGGCGAACGTGTGCGGCTCGATCTCGTCGATGACGAGCACTGTGACCCTCGGTGCAGGCGGGGCGGTGGGCGGCGACGCCCAGGCCTACGGCGACGTGAGCATCGCGGCGGGCAACAAGACCTCGGTCTACGGCAACGTCCGCTCCGTCACCGGCAACCAGACGGTGTCGAGCACCTCGTCCAAGCGCGTGGTCGGCGGTTACGTCGCGGTGCCGGGCGCCATCGGGCTGAGCAGCAGCGCGAACATCGGCAACCTCACCTCGACCTGCGGCGCGAGCGCCGCGTTCGGCTCGGTGTCGCGGTGCCCGTCATCCCCGCAGTTCTCGATCGCCGCCCTGCCGACGGAGATGGGCTATCCCACCCAGACTCTCGTGACCGCGCCCCCGCGTGAGTCGCTGCCGACCATCAAGAGCGATGCCGCGGCGATGTCGCTGTGGACGGCCGCCGGCTGGACGATCACCGACATCACCAACTGCGCGATCCCGACGACCTACACGGGCGGCAGCTTCTCGGGCAAGCAGCTCCTCTACGTCACGGGCTGCGGCAGCTCGCCGCTCAGCCTCAGCACTGCCTTCAAGCTGTCCGGCGACCTCGTCATCATGAGCCCCTCGGGGTTCACGATCGGGCTCAAGAACAATGCGATCACCACGACCGGGGCGACGCATCAGCTGCAGCTCATCGTGCCGTCGGACGCCACGATCCCGGGTGGCGGCAACCTCGTGACCTGGAACCAGCCGCTCTCCTACGACACCGCCTACTACCAGCCGGTGTGCAACTCGAGCGCCCCCGCGGGCTACGGCGCGATCAACATCACGTCGAACAACTTCAGCCCCGCCACCAACGTCGACATGTTCCTGTACACCCCGTGCCAGTTCATCGCGCCGAACTCGGTGGGGCCGATCAACGGCCAGGTCTATTCGGGCACCTCGGCGACGGGCAACAACGAGTCCGTCAACTACGTGCCGATGACCGTGCCCGGCGCCCTGAAGAGCCCGACCGACATCCCCACGCCCGTCGTCACCACCGTCGTGACCGAGCTCAGTCGCTTCGACGCGAGGAACTGACCCGTGCCCGCCCTCGCCCTCGGAATCTTCGGCAGCCTCATCGGCTCGTTCCTCAACGTCGTCGTCTACCGCGTGCCGCGCAAGCTGTCGGTCGTGCACCCGCCGAGCGCCTGCCCGCGCTGTGGAGAACCGATCAGGGGCTACGACAACATCCCGCTACTGTCGTGGCTCATGCTGCGAGGCAAGTGCCGCACCTGCGCCGAACCGATCTCCGCCCGCTACCCGCTCGTCGAGCTCGGCACCGGCCTCGCCTTTGCGGGCGTGGCCGTGTGGTTCGCGCTGACGCGGTGGCATGCGGGGGATGCCGCGGCGCTGGCATCCTCGATCCTCGAGCTCCTCGCCTTCCTCTATCTCGCCGCCATCTCGGTCGCGCTGACCCTGATCGACCTCGACACCCGCACGCTCCCGAATCGCATCGTGCTGCCGAGCTATGTGGTCGGCGGGGTGCTGCTCGGCGCGGCCTCCGCCGTCTCCCACGACTGGGCGCAGCTCGTGACGATGCTCGCGGGTGCCGCCGCCCTCTTCCTCGTCTACTTCGCGGTCGCCTTCGTCTCGCCGCGCGGCATGGGCTTCGGCGACGTCAAGCTCGCCGGCGTCCTCGGCCTCTACCTCGCCCACCTCGGCCTCGCACAGCTCGTCGTCGGCGCGTTCGCCGCGTTCCTGCTCGGCGGCGTCTTCGCCGTCGTGCTGCTCGTCGCGCGCCGTGCCGGCCGGAAGTCGGGCATCCCCTTCGGCCCGTGGATGCTCGCGGGCGCCTGGCTCGGCGCGATCGTCGGCGCCCCGCTCGCCGCCGCCTATCTGTCCCTCTTCGGTCTGACCGCCTAGCCCCCACCAAGGAGAAGACCAATGCCCACCCCCATCGTCGGAATCGACATCGGCACCGACACGGTGCGCGCCGCCGAGATCATGCCGTCCGGCCACGGTCGGGCCACGCTGCACCGCTACCTCGAGATCGACCTGCCGGCCGGTGCGGTCATCCGCGGCGAGGTGCAGCAGCCGCTCACCGTCGCGACGGCGATCAAGCAGCTCTGGGCCCGCGGCGGCTTCAAGAGCAAGAAGGCGATCATCGGGGTCGGCAACCAGAAGGTCATCGCGCGCGACTTCTCCGTGCCGCGGGCACCCCTGGCGCGCATCCGCGAGACGTTGCCCTACCAGGTGCAGGACATGCTGCCCGTCCCCGTCTCCGACGCCCTGCTCGACTTCTACCCGGTGAGCGAGTCGCACTCCGAGCAGGGGCCGATGGTCAACGGCCTCCTGCTCGCCGCCGTGAAGGACGCGGTGCTCGAGAACGTCAAGGCCGTGCAGGGTGCGGGCCTCGAGCCGCAGAACGTCGACCTCATCCCGTTCGCGCTCGTGCGCGCGCTCATCGGGCACGAGGCCCGCACGGGCACGCTCGCCCTCGTCGACCTCGGCGCGAGCTCGACGACGGTGGTCATCGCCACCGGGGGAGTGCCGCAGTTCGTCCGCATCATCCCCTCGGGCAGCGCCGACCTCACCGAGGCTCTCGCGCAGCGCCTCGAGATCCCGCTCGACGCGGCTGAGCGCGTGAAGCACCGGCTCGGCCTCGCCAAGCAGGTCGCCGACATGGAAGAGCACAAGGCCGTGCAGGTCATCTACGAAGCGACCAACGAGATCCTCGGCAGCCTGCGCAACACCGTCAACTACTTCACGAACGTCCACCCCGAGATGCCCGTGCAGTCGATCCTGATCACGGGCGGCGGTGCCGCTCTTCCCGGCTTCCAGAATGCGCTGGCGGATGTCACGCGCCTGCCCGTCGGGTTCGGCGACCCCCTCGCGAACGTCGCGCTCGGTCGCGGCGTCGACCAGCAGCAGATCCTCGCCGCCCGCTCGACCGTCGCGGTCGCGGTCGGCCTCGCCCTCGGGAGTGCAGCATGACCGCCGAAACGACGTCGTTCAACGACCTCTTCGAGCCGCCGACCGAGCCCGTCGAGTCGCCGCAGGTCGACGCCCCCGCGAAGCGCGGCGCCCGGCGCCCGGCCGAGCGGTCGGTGCGCCCCGACGAGCTCGCCATCGGCGCCTACCCGATCGCCCACCTGCTGCCGCCCGAGGTCATCGCGCAGGGCAAGGTCAAGACCACCCGCGTGCTCATGTCGGTGGTCGTGGTCGCCGTGCTGCTGCTCGGCGCCGCGGCGGTCGGCGGGGCGTATGCCCTGCGCCTGTCCGCGCAGAACCAGCTGCAGTCCGTGCAAGACCGGAACGCGTCCGTGCTCGCCCAGGAGGCGAAGTACGCCCCCGCCCGCACCGCGCAGAACAAGGTCAAGCTCGCCCAGGCGGCGCAGCGGGTCGGCGCCGCGACCGAGGTCGACTGGAACGCGATGTTCGGCAAGATCAACGCCGCGCTGCCGGCGGGCGTCACCATCACCGACATCTCGGGCCAGACCGGCAACCCGATGGGCGCGGTCACGCAGGACTCGACGCCGCTCGCGGTCGGCCGCGGCGCGATCGTCATGGTCACGGTGAGCGCCCCCGACGCCCAGTCGGTCGCGGCGGCGGCGGATGCCTTCCAGAAGATCGCCGGGGTCGACGGCGTCGGCGTCGGCGCGGTCACGCAGGGCACGAGCCAGGGTGCCGCGACCGCCTCGACGGCAGCCGCCTGGTCGGCGCCGATCACCATCTCGCTCTCGCAGGCCGCGTTCTCCGGCCGCTTCGCACAGTAGGAGTCGACGGACATGAACGCACACAGACTGTGGATGCTCGGCGGCGCCGTCGTCGCGATCGCGCTCGCGGCGGTCGCCTTCCTCTTCGGCGTGAAGCCGCAGCTCGCGCAGGCGCAGGACGCCGCGGACCAGAAGGTCCAGGCCGAGGCGCAGCTCCAGCAGACCGAGCTCCAGCTCGGCCGGCTCGAGAAGGACTACTCCTCGATCGGCCAGCTCACGGCCCAGCTCGCCGCCCTGCGGAAGTCGGTCCCGGGCTCGGTCGAGGCGACCGACTTCATCCGGCAGCTGACGGCTCAGGCATCCGCCGCCCAGGTCACGGTTACCTCGATCAACGTGGGGGCGACGACGGCGTATGCCCCGACGGCGGTCGCGCACACGGCGGCGACCCCGGCCGCCCCGGCAGCGACGCCCGTGCCCACGGCGACCCCGGCCGCCGGTGCAGCAGCGAGCACGGCTCAGACGGCGCCCGTCGCCGCCAACGTCCCGGCCGTCGCGCCCGCCGTCGGCGCCGACCCGTCGATCACGGCCGCGAACTTCGTGCTCGTGCCGGTCGCGATCTCGGCGACGGGTTCGTACGACCAGCTCATGCAGTTCACGAAGAGCCTGCAGAACGCCGGCCCGCGCCTGTACCTGATCGACAAGATCGACGCGAAGGCCGGGGTGTCCTCGACGGGGTCCGCGGCCACGAGCGCCGGCGCGAACACGGCGACGATCTCGGGGTACATCTACGTCCTGGTCGGCAACTAGCGTTGAGGCATGCCTCTCTACCTCGCTGACTTCCACCCGGGCCAGACCTTCACGACCCCGGGCCACACGGTCACCGAGTCCGAGGTCTACCAGTTCGCCAACCTGACGAACGACAACAACGAGGTCCACACCAACGTCGAGTTCGCGAAGAGCACGCGATACGGCCAGCGCATCGTGCACGGCATGTTCGGGGCCTCCCTCTGCCTCGGCCTGATCGCGCGCACGGGCGTCTTCGAGGGCAGCGCGGTCGCGCTGCTGGGCATCGACGAGTGGAAGTTCACGGCGCCGGTCTTCATCGGCGACACCCTGACGTGCACGGTCGAGATCCTCTCGGCGCGCCCGACCAGCTCGGGGGAGTACGGCGTGCTCGAGCGCCGCCTCACCCTCACCAAGCAGACCGGCGAGGTCGTGCAGCAGGGCCGCATGGACCTGCTCGTCCTCGCCGCCCCGCTCGCCCCGCTGGTCGACTGAGCCGCCCGCGCTGGCCGTCCGCTGGTCGACTGAGCCGCTTGCGGCGAATGGAGACCGAGGCGCCTCCGAAGAACCCCTGTTCGCACAGTCAATCCCTAGCATCGGGAATCCTGCGCGCTACTGTGACCCCATGAGCGACACGACGCCGACTCCGCGCCCTGACGAGGACACCCCTCAGGTCGAGCAGAACCCGAGCACGGGCGAGACGCCCCTCGCGGACGAGACCGCGCGCGAGCACGCCACGGGCGAGATCCCCGCCACGGGCGACCAGTCGGCTTCCCGCCAGCCCGACGCCGGTGCGGAACGGCTCGAGGAACTGCGGCGGGCGGCCGTCTCCGCCTACGGCGCCGGCCCGAGCGCCGGCGCCGACCAGGCCGGCGCCGACCACACCGACACCGCGGCCGCGCCCGCGATCCCGGCCGAGTACTCGCCCGTCTCCGCGTCCGACCACGTCGCTCCCGAGCCGACCGTCCCCGCGGCCGAGCCCGTCCCGGCGGAAGCCTCGCCCGCAGCCGAGCCCGCCACCGACGAGCCCGTCGCCGAGGCGCCGGCCCCCGCCCCGGTCGTCCCGACCCCGTTGCCCTCGACGCCGTCGAGCCCGACCTACCTCAACGCGCCGATGCCGCCGAAGAAGCGCGGCAACCGCGGCGTGGGCATCCTCATCGCGATCCTCGCCACGATCGTCTACGCCGCCGCGAACGCGGGCGCGACGCTCGGCATCTTCACGCTGCGCTACGGCTTCGCGAGCGCGCAGACCCGCATCCAGAGCTACGTCATGGAGTGGTCGTTCTGGCTCCCGGTCGCTGTCTTCCTCGCGGCCTTCATCGGGCTGATCGCGGTCGTGAACCGTGGCCGCTGGTGGGGCTACATCATCGGCAGCCTGGCGGTCGGCGTCCTCGTCTTCGCCGGCTACTTCGCGGCCGCCCTGCTCACCGCCAAGTTCTGGAACCTGACGGGCGCCGAGCTGCGCACCTTCACCGACGACTTCTTCAACTCGAACATCACGCTGCTGTGGGTGGCGCTCGCGGGCGCGGCGATCGCGCGCGAGGTCGTGCTCTGGTTCGGCGCGTGGATCGCCTTCCACGGCCAGAACACCAAGCGCCGCTACCTCGAGGCGAAGGCGGCGTACGACGCCGAGTACTCCACCGCCCGCTAGCGGGGTGCCGAGGTTCCGCAGGTACGCGGCCGCGGTCGCCGCCTTCGCGACCGCGCTGTTCGTGGCGCTCGTCATCGCGGTGTTCGGCGTCGTCTCGCTGCTCACGGGTGAGCAGGTCATCGGCGATCCCCATGCCGGCGAGCTGGTCGGGCCGGTCGCCGTGACCGCGGCGACATTGCTGGTGCTGGGATGTCTGCTGCTGCGCGCCCTGCGCATCCCGGAGCCCCGCCAGCGCGTGGCCCCGCTCACCGCCCTCGCGATCGGGGTCGGCGCGTACTTCGCCTACGCCCTCGTCGGAGCGATCGCGTACCTCATGGGGGCGGATCCGGTCGGTGCGCTCACGTTCTTCGGCGGCCTGCTGATCGGCCCCTACGCCCCTGCGGTCGGCGCCATCGCCTTCGTCATCGCCCTCCTCTACATGCTCGTGCTGGCGTCGCGGGTCGCCGATCACGGCCGGCCGCTCTGGCCGTGGGAGAAGGACGACGACGACTAGCCCGGCCCGCTAGTGTGACGACCGTGTCGACCCCCGACGTTCTCCCGGCTCCGCGCCCGCGGCATCCGCTGCTCACCCGTGGCCAACTGGTCGTCGTGATCGTCACGGTGCTCGCGGTCGCCGCGAGCCTCGTCTCGGCGGCCCTCGTCGTGCCGCCCGCGGTGCGCGGCGCCGACCCGGCGCTCCCCGTGCGGGCCTACCTGCAGGCGGTCGTCTCGGGCGACATCACGAAGGCGCTCACGCTCGGCGGCATCACGCCCGCGGCGGGCGACAAGCTGCTGACGGATGCCGCATACGGCCAGTCCGCGAACCGCGTCACCTCCTTCGCCGTCCTCGACACGGCCGTCTCGGGCGCCGCCGGCACGGTGCTCGTCCGCGTCCAGCAGGGCGATCAGAGCTACCAGACGGCTTTCGACGTGCAGCGCGAGCGCGGGGCCGCGCTCTTCGCCCCCTGGCGCCTCGCCCCGCAGACGCTCCCGCAGATCTCCTTCCGGCTCGCCGCCCCCATCGACCGCGCGCTCAAGGTGGCCGGCGTCGAGCTCACCGCGACGAAGGGCCTCGTCACCCAGAGGGTCTTCCCGGGCGACTACGAGTCCGACGACGCGGGCCCCGCCGACTACTTCGCCGCCGACTGGTACGTCACCGCATCGGCGCGCTTCGGTGTCACCGCGGTCACGCCGACCGCGATCGGGCTGCAGCTCGCGGACGGCGCGTCCGCGTCGATCGCCTCGGCCGCCGCGGCGTGGCTGAACGGCTGCGCGGCCTCGACGCAGCTCGCGCCGAGCGGATGCCCCTTCAAAGCCATCGGCGACCCCACGGTGGCCTACTCCGACGGCCGGTGGTCCCTCGAGTCGCAGCCCGTGCTGACCGAGGGGGATTGGGATGCCGCGCTCGGCGGCTGGCCCGTCGCGACGACGCAGCCGGGGCACGTGACCTTCACGGCGCACGCGACGCAGGGCGGCCTCTCGGGCACCGCGTCCACCGGTTCGGTGCCGTTCCGCGTCCTGGGCGTCGCGATTCCGGAGTCGTCGGGGAAGCTCCGTTTCCAGCCGATCACCGGCGCCGCGGTGGCCGCGCCGACCGCCTGAGACTCCGCCGACTTCCGGCTCGGGACAATTCGCGCCGATTGCACGCATCGGATACCATTGAGCGGTGTGCGCTCTGTCGTGCACGCTCGGCGTGTCCGAGTTCAGAGATCCGCTGAAGGTCTGATCTTCAGCACCGAGGGTCTCCCACGGCATACCCGCCACGCAACTCCGTCCTCGCTCGAGGGCGGCGGTGGGTCCCGATGGAAGAAACACAACCATCAATCCGCTGTCACCGTGCAGCAGCAAGCAAGGAGCATTCGTGCCAACTATTCAGCAGTTGGTCCGCAAGGGTCGCACTCCGAAGGTCGTCAAGACCAAGGCGCCGGCTCTGAAGGCCAACCCCCAGCAGCGTGGTGTGTGCACCCGCGTCTACACGACCACCCCGAAGAAGCCGAACTCGGCCCTTCGCAAGGTCGCTCGTGTGAAGCTCTCCAACGGCACTGAGGTCACCGCCTACATCCCGGGCGAGGGCCACAACCTGCAGGAGCACTCGATGGTGCTCGTTCGCGGCGGTCGTGTGAAGGACCTTCCGGGTGTCCGTTACAAGATCATCCGCGGCGCCCTGGACACCCAGGCCGTCAAGAACCGCAAGCAGGCTCGCAGCCGCTACGGCGCGAAGATGGAGAAGAAGTAATGCCTCGCAAGGGTCCCGCTCCTAAGCGCC
>Ga0131853_10002264_pt1 | contig 34524 bp, 31 predicted proteins | sample TergutLab28metaG_FD_92764 | JGI IMG/M metagenome (GOLD analysis project Ga0131853, IMG submission 92764) | Labiotermes labralis P1 segment gut microbial communities from Petit-Saut dam, French Guiana - Lab288 P1 (version 2) (version 2) | ecosystem: Host-associated > Arthropoda: Insects >... | reverse complement strand
TCAACAATTGGGATGATACGAGCTTTGACGACAAACGGCTTGTGGTTGATAGGCTGATTACCGTTATAAACGCCACTAGCGAGATTGTAAACATTGACTGGAAGTTTTAAGGGCGATGTGCTACTATGTCATGGTAAACTTAGTTGCACTTTGTAATAAGTGGTTACTCATCGAACTTCAAAAGAAGTCCACTTTTGAAGTAGCGCCCTAAGGGCGCTTGCCGGCGCACAGCGCCGGTCGAACCATGTATACGTCACCTGCGGCTTTGCTGCACACACTCTACGAGTGTGTAAACTTGAAAATCTAAAAGGTCGATTTTCAAGTTCGGTGACTATATCCGGGTAAGTCCATAAATAGCGGTCGGGCCGCTGGTGGCTGATTCACCGGCGGCCCGACTTTTCGTTATAGCTATTGTGCTGCCAGCGCCTTATTGAACTCATCGCGCAGGGCCGTGTTATGGAAGATAACACTAAGCGGGCGAACAAAGGTCAGGTTATCTATAGCGTAAATATTCTCGATTCCGGCGTCCGCCATCAGGTATTCTTTGACGCCTTTATCGAAAACACCGATGTCAACCTCGCCCTTGCTGATCCCGAGCAGAAGGGTGCGGGTGCCGCTGTAGAGCTTCTTGTTCTCTGCTGGGAGGCTATCGATCTCGTCGCCATTGACATACCCTTGTATCAGACCTATAGTCAGGTTTTTCGCGGCTATCTGAGAAAGTGAGTCGATGCGCAGCTCTGGGTCCGAGGTCACGACCTGGGTCTCGGCGTTGCGGAAGAGTGCGGAAAACTTATACTTTTTCGCTCGCTCGGGAGTCTCTTGTACTTGGAAGGCTGCGTCCAGTTCTTTAGAGTCCACCATACCTTGGATCTCGCTCCACTCCTTGATGGTCAACTCAATCTCGTATCCCATGGCCGCGAAGAGCTTCTTGACACACTCGTAGTCGCTGCCAGCGGGGGTGCCGTCATCCTGGATATACTGGTAGGGCGGGAATGGGTCGGCGCCTACCTTGACGATACGTTTTTCCATCGCGCGCTACTCCTTTACTATTTCCCTAGCTTCTTGGCCAGCTCGACCAGCCTCGGTTCGACAAACACACCGGCATCGAGGATCAGTTTGTCGTCCAGCCAGACGCTGGAAGCCAGGCAGACGCCGTCGATATGGCTGGTGGCAACCCTAGGCTTGCCGTCCTTGGAGTAGCAGCCGCCCTGGTGACCAAAGCCCCACTCGGTGGAGCCCCAGACCCGCTCGTCTTCGGTGGTGCAGCCCTCTAGCTTGGCGCCTGGGTTGCAGCCGTAACAGGCGTGAGCTGCTTGGTACATGCCCGGGTCGTCCAGCTTTTTGAGGTAAGCACGCAGGGTGTCTGCTTGCCAGCCGCCCTCTATTTTGCTTACGCGGCCCTTTTCCATTGTGAAGACTATAGGTTGCTCGAGCAGACCGAGTTCGGCCTCGCCGCCGCCCGAGAAGGTGCCGTCAAACGCGAGGGTGCCGTTTATCGTCTCCTCATGTGGGCACCAGCCAATCTGCCCGATCAAGAAGTGGGCACCGGGGGTATCGTAGAGCATCTCGTTGGCGACAGTGCGCCCATGGTCCATCTCGAAGGAGATGTCAGTGCCGGCCGCATTGGTGATCCGCCCTTTCTTTGCTTTCTGGGTCATGGCGGTCAGAGTGTCCTGGAAGTCTTTCTGCGCGACCATGTCGATGTTGCCGAGGCAACGGACGATCCGCTCGATGCCCAGCCCGCCCAGCATAATCTGCCGTGTGCGCCCGTTGCTGACCGCCGCGTCCCACATGGGGGAGTAGAGCAGCCACTGGTCGTTCATCTCAATCCAGACGTCGGTTTTGTCGGCGCAGGCGATCAGTGGTTCGGGCAGGTAGGGCATGGTCAGCTTGCCATAACCGACAGGTGTGCTGTGCCAGGCGAGCATAACCTTGGCGCCCAGTGCTTCAGAGATTTTCGCAATCTCTTCGGACACGCGGAAGTCGGAAATCGAGTCAACCGTAATCAGGACGCTTTCGCCCTTTTTGACTTTAACAAGGTCGTGCATCAGTTTGTACGCGGCTTTTGTAAGCTCAAGATCCATATAAGTCGGCATTGTAGTTCCTCCTTAAAATATTGTTTTGGCTAGACCACGCCGGTTGTAGGTCTCGCGGCACATGTTGATAACCGGCTCCACACCTCCACCCCCAACCCCGATTTAGCACCTTACAAAGACATGGACCATATGTCAACCAGCGTAAAGTTGCTGCCACAGGTAAGGTCGAACATTTTCACGTCGCGGAAGTACCTTTCAACATCGGTCTCTTGCACTGTGCCTAGCCCGCCGTGCAGGGTGATGCACTTGTCGCAGACAGACTTAGCCAGCTTAGTGCCCTCGACTTTCAAAGCGATAGCCAAACCGGTGACCTCCATTCCGCGGTTCTGCATCTCGGCGTAGCCGTACTGTGCTTGCCGGAAAAGCTCGATCTGCATCCACATCTCTGACATTTGGTTGCGGACAACTTGGTGAGCGTCCCACAAAGATACGCCCGCCTGCACACGCTCGGAGAGGAAAGCTCTGGTTTTGTCGTAGACAGCTTGGGCTGAGCCGAGGTTGAGCGCGCCGTACAGACCAAGTCCAGGGTTAAAGCGCTCAAGCAGCACGGGGATACACTCGTCCACCTCGCCGATCAAAGCATCAGCCGGTACCCGGCAGTTGTTGAAGTAAGTCTGCCCGGTGTTTGTTCCGTGGCAGCCCAGCTTGTTTTCGATGTGGCCGACCGTAAAGCCGGGGGTATCCTTGGGCACCATGAACATACTTGCCCCGCGCATGGTGGTGGAGTCCGGGTTGTCGCTGGTTCGGCAGACGACCATAGCGTAGTCGCAGACCCCTGCGTTGGTTGAAAAAATCTTGCATCCGTTGATTATCCAGCTATCTCCGTCGCGCACGGCGGTAGTCTCGAAGTCAGCCAGCGAGACCATCCCGCAGGGCTCGGTGGCGAACTGGCCCAAGATAATTTCGCCGCGCACCGCAGGTTTGATGTATTTTTCCACCTGGGCGGGCGTGCAAACGTGTTCGCAGAAGTGGGCACAAAGCTCCGAAGTCTGGGCGGCCAGAAGGGCAACCGTGCTGCTCACCCGGGATATCTCCTCCAGCGCGATGTACCAGCCCACGTAGTCGACGCCGTGCCCACCATACTGCTCGTCGTGACAGAGTCCTAGGACGCCGATCTGCCCGAGTTTCTTAATGATCTCCACGGGGTAGTGGCCCTTTTCCATCTCCGGGATGAACGGCCTAATCTCTTTTTCAGCAAATTCCCTGACAATCTTCTGGAGCAGCTTTCTTCTGGGCGTCATATACCACATGGCGTTACCTCCTCTGGGTCATGCTCAGCAGCGCGTTTACAATTGCCGCGCTGTCGGCGGTGACTTTGTAGTCTGACGCATCAAGCATTTTGGCGTTTGGGTCTTTGTTGATGCTGAACACCGTACCGCTCTTGCTCATACCGCTGAGGTGGTGCCCAGCACCCGAAACACCAAAGCCCAGGTAGATCTTTGGCCGAATCGAGCGCCCACTTGAACCGACCATGCTGTTTTCGTCGGGCGCCCAGCCCATGTCGACGGCTGGCCTGGTGAACGCAATAGCGGCGCCGAGCTTCCTTGCCAGCTTTTGAATATTTTGGAAGTTTGCGTCTGTACCGACTCCTCGCCCGCAGCAGATGACTACATCCGCGTCGTCCAGGCTAAGAGTGCTTTCATCGCCGGCGGGAGTGAAGGAGACGAAGGAAATGCGGGACTCCGGCAGTGCCGGGCAATCCAGCTTGACCACCTGCACATTTGCCGCCCTTGGGAAACAGTCCGCTTCAAAAATGCCGGGTCGGACTGTAGCCATCTGCGGTCGGTGCTTAGGTATCAGGATCTCGCCCTCTACTTTGCCACCGAATGCTGGGACAACAAAAGTAAGCGCGCCAGCTTTGTCCGTGCCGATATCCACGCAATGTGCGGCCAGTCCGGTTTTGACCCTCGCCGCCAGGGACGGCGCGAGTTCAGCTCCGAGCGCCGTCGCTCCGAACAGGAAGGCCAACGGCCCATGTTCACCAACAACCTTCTCGATCAGTGTGGTGTAGGTTTCGGGGTTGTAGTTTTGCAGCCTTTTATCATCGATGTAATACACGATCTCTGCGCCGCTTTCTTCGGCCTGGCTCAATACGTTTTCTATCGAGCTGCCGACAATCAAAGCGCAGACCTTGCAACCTTCGATCTCTTTTGCCAGCTGCTTTGCTTTTGTCAAAAGTTCATAGTAAACGGGCTGCAGCTGCCCGCACTCGTGCTGAGCAAACACCCAGATGTTTTTCGAGCTCATAGCAATCACCTCACTTTAGCTTCGCAGCGCGTTAATTTTGGCCAGTATGGCACAGGCGATCTCTTCGGCGGTACCTTCGATGGCCTGGGCGTTTCGGCCGCGGCCAACGGCTCTCAGCTCGCCAGGTTGCGTTGGGGAGCCGCTCAGTCCGATGTAATCGCAGCTCAGCCCGCTCAGCTCGTCCCCGCAAAGAACGCTCAGAGTCTTAGTTTCGGCTTGATATAGCCCCCATACGGTAGTAAGACGGGGTGTGTTTATCTTCTTTTTCACCGCCACTAGGCAGGGCAGTTCCAGCCGATATGCGGCGGTTCCGCCTTCAACTTCCTTGTGGGCGGTCAGCTGCTTCTCGCCTTCAATGTCCACGTCTACGACATCCATGATGTGGGGGATATTCAGCCACTCACCCAGCTGAGAAGGCACATGAGCGGTGGCGCCGTCGTCGCTTTCATTTCCGGCCAGGATAAGATCAAAGTCGCCAAGATTTTTAAGCAGCACGCTAAGTGCGTAGGACGTTGCCAGAGTGTCGGACCCAGAGAGCTTCTTATCACTTAGCAGTACGGCCTTATCCGCGCCCATAGCCAGCGCTTCATAAAGCTGCCCCTGGGCGTCGAGCGGGCCCATAGTCAGGGCGGTAATCTCTCCGCCGTGCTGTTCCCTCAGGGTTAAGGCAAGCTCCAGCGCGTGCTTGTCTGTGGCGTTTATCACCGAGGGAATCCCCTCACGGACCAGGGATTTTGTAACTGGGTCAATCTTTGTTTTGTCGTAATAGCTGGGGTCGGGCACGGATTTTATGCAAACCGCTATCTTTAAAACCATTGCCACCTTCTCCTATTCGCAGTACTTGCAGATATACTTGTCTCACTTCAAAAGAAGAACGCTTTTCAAGTTCGATGGCTATATTCAAAAAGCCCGCCCATCGCGAACTTTTTAGGGTGTGTTGAGCCGGACGCAAATCAAGGATTTAACAGCTTCCAAATAGAGCGTTCTTTTTCCGGGGGCTTGGGGTAGGATAGTGGCGCTTGTTTGATACCCAGCGACACTAAACTCTCCAGGTATTTCAGTGCAATGGGCACGGGATAGAGCACCGGCACTTCATAGCCCTTCTCCAGCAGATAACTTTCCAGCTTATTTTCAACGCCAATCATGCCGGTGCACCCCAACACCAGGCACTGTGCATCGTACTTTTCCACAGCCTGGATTGCAAGTGTTGCCAGAGCGTCCACCATCCGCTGTTTGTCACACAGCTCAAGTACCGGTATATTTACTGCCTTGCAGGAAACCATCTTCCCCGCCACGCCAACGTCAAGGGCGACCCGCTCAATAATAGGAACCACACCATCTGTGACAGTTATGACCGAAAAGCGACTGGAGATATCCGCGGCGTAAAGCAGCGCTGTCCGGCAAGGTCCCACTACGGGAATATCGAGCATTTCTCGGAGCGCAGCCACCCCGGGGTCCCCCATGCAACTCACCATGATACCGTCGTAGCCCTTTTGGGCGCTTTCCACTCCCAATTGGATTATGCCGGGTGCTGACAAAACTTCATCCAGCTCACATTCTATCGACGCAGTTCCGAATGGGATGCGCTCAGCGTCAATCTCCACCCCGGGGGAAGAATATTTTTTTGTCTCGGCCTGGGAGTATTTTTCGAAGTCTAAATCTGTAATGGGGCAGATGTATTTAAGCTTCATAGCTCAGACCGTCCTTTCATAAAAGCGTCTAGACCTAAACGCAACCATAGACTCTGATGAGCGCTATGGTTGCGTTTGTGCAATGTTATTGACCTAAGCTTCGACTACAGTGTTGCCATCAGGCTGCAGGATATGGTTTTTGCCGAGATGTCTGTTCCAGCCGTTTTTCCTAAAGAGGGTATCCAGGATAAGGTAAACAACGAACCCGATAATAAGGGAATTGATACTTTGAATGCCCCAGTTGATTACAAAGCCCAAAACCGAGGCGATAATCCATGCGGCATAGGCCGAGATACTTACGCCACCGTAGCGATAGCCATCCGGTGTCTTGTAGCTTGCCTTATTCATGACGTAGTAGTCGGCTACCATTATACCGGCCACCGGCGGGATAGATACGCCCAGCATTACCAGCCAGCTGGCGAAGTAGTCGCCTATACCCATAGCGCCGATAATGGTGGCGATTGTTCCAAGAACAAGAACGATATTCTTCTTGGGTACCTTAATGAAGTTAGAGAAGGCAAGGCTGGATGAGTACAGGTTGTTGTCGTTGGTGGTCCACTGTGCGGCAATCAAAACAATCAGCGACCACGCGCCCAGTATTGCCAGCATAGCGACAGCCATATCGCCCGTGCCTACCGCCAGAGCCATTATAAAACCGCCGAAGAGAACGGCGCCGTGGGCAAACATAAAGCCCATTGCTGTTGCACCAACTGATACATACGGCCCCTTGGCGTAGCGGGAAATGTCAGACTGAATGACCGCGCCAACCGCGAAGCCGCCCACAACCATAGTAACGCCGGTTGCGAAGTCAATGGGACCTTCTGTTGGCAGGGCAGCTATTGCCTGCCAACCGCCAACTCTTGAGATTGACACAAAAATGCCGATAATTGCAGCGCCCAAAATCAGCGGTCCCGCTACCCAGCTGACGGCCGAGAGACCCTTCATGCCGAAGTAAGCGGTAAGCATCATCAAAACGCCTCCCCAAATGCCGGCTACCACAGGGTGAGTAATAAACCCGGCGTCGGGGAACATGGCGTTGATGGTCAGGCCAAAGAATCCGCACTGCCATGCGTACCAGCCTACAAGTGTGATGGCAAAGATAACCGACACCACTGTCGAGCCACTTCTGCCGAAAGAGTGGCGCAGAAGCACATATGTGCCTAGTCCCTCACGAGCGCCGATAGCGCCCGCTAGACCCGCGTACAGCACCAAAATGCAGTTGCCGACGAAGATCGCCCAGAGAGCCTGGCTGGCGGAGAGTCCGGCTGTCAAAGCCGCACCTCCGAATAAGCCGGACATCGAAATGGCAAAAGTGACCATGACGACCGATATATTAAGGGTTGAGCGCCTCTTGCTCATCGGCACCCTGGTGGTCGCCCAATCGTTCGCCGCTCCCGATGCATCGTGCTGATTTAAATTTTTGTTGTTATCAGACATTTTAAATAACTCCTCCCCAAAAGTTTAACAAAGTTTACGTTATTCCCTGGTGACAGCACCCCGAAATACGTAAAAGTATCCGCCGCAGAAAATGGCATCCGTCTACTTCATCAAGTCCTCAATCGGAACATAATCAATATCGAACCCGAAGTATCTGGGCCCTAGAATATCCACTCCCTTTTCGGAACGGAAAATGTCGACTGCTCTACAGCCAAGAACAGCAATTTCCATCCCCTCAGCAAGAACGGGGTTAGTGTAGGGCATACCGGTATTCTTGTCAACAAGAACAATGATATCCGGGCTGGTAGCAACTACCTTGTCGTTTATCCAGCAGATATGGTGCTCGTTTTTAAACCACACTTTGGCCGTTTTGCCCTCGTACTCGCCGTTGCCGGTAACCGTGTGGTAGCCCCAGTAGTAGCCCTGTTTGTTCTCGGTCTCTTTTTTGGTCAGGGTACCCGTGGTTAAAACCCAGGCGTTCAACTCTTTGGCTAGCTCGGCCACCGGGTCTTTGCCCTGCTCGCCAGCTTCGCGGATAAGACGGCCCAGCTTGAGGCACATGGTCAGCGTCCCACGCAAGAGGACTTCTTTGGTCTGCTTGCCTGTGAAGACAAAGCCGGTGTCGCCGGTCAGTCCATATCCGATCTCGCTGATCTTTTTGCCCATCCGCTCAACTACCCGGTAATTCATTGCGTCTTTGATTATGCTGACATTGCCGAACTCGTCCACCGCGGAGAGCGGCCAGAGCTTGAGACCGTGCAGATAAGGCGTGGTCTGAGGAATTTCTGGGATGGCGCGCCCTGTGTAGTCGCCGTCTACAGTCGGGATGCCGTGCACCAGACCGGCAGCTATACAGCCGGGAGTTGCCGCGCCGCCAAGCTCCAGGGGAACAACCGCGTCAAACTTTTTGCCTGTGTACTCCTGCAGCTCGGTGATCGAGCGGGCGATCCTCTCTTTTTCCGGGAAGATCGAGGTCTTCTCGTTCATACCGAAGGAGTTCATTTCTTCGAGAAGCTCGGGGGTCTTAGGGGCGATGGAACCCATCAGGAAAGGGCAAGCGGTAACAGCGTCGTCGGGTATGTCATCCACATCAATCCAGGAAATTTCTTTACCTGCCTTTAGCTCGCTCATAAGGGATTGGACGCCGTTTTCTTCCAGCCCACCGCCGCCGGTTCCCATCAGGGTACACCCACGGATAAAATCACGGATATCGGTTTCCGTTTTTAGTACTGTTTTCGCCATTAAAATCATCCCCCTCTTCGTTTTGTTGCGTGTAAACTCTGACGCTTGCGCCTAGAGCTTATACCACACTCTTATAGTATAATAGTATACCCTTTGCAATGTCATTGTCCCAATGACCAAAACATACCAAGGTGTTTGATGCGTTCGCACAGCACCAAACACCTTGGTATGTCTTTTTAGACAAATATTTCACAAATGTCTTGAGCACTTTGCCGCAACAGCCCAAAACAGATTATTTTAGCTCCCTGCGCGCAGCAAGTTTTTCAGCCATAAAATAAGCTTGATAGTCCAACTTTTGCGGCATGGTAAACGGGTCGTGCCCCAAAAGCTCGATGATTTTGTTTTTGCGGTAGAGCAGGGTATTTTTGTGTATATACAGTTTGGCGGCGATCACCTCGACGCTGTCGTCGGTCACGGACAGATGCTTTAGCGTTTCAAAGTATTTGCCGCCGTGTTTATCGTCGTATGCCCGCAGTTTGGCCAGTCTCTTTTTGACATCCTGACCCATAGTATCCAGGTCATAGTGGTTGTACAGCAGCGCGTAAATTCCGAGCTGCCCATAGAAGACAACCTTTCTCTGCGGGGAGATGACCTTGCCAATATCTATTGCCTGCAAGGCCTGGCGGTATGCGTTGCCAACCTGGGCTATGTCGTCGTAGTACAAGCTCACGCCTATCCGGAAAGCGAGGTTCCCCCAGGGGAAGTCGCAGACGGACTGGCAAAGTTTTTGCAGGCGTGTCTGCGCACTGTCTCCGCTTTCGGCACAATGAATCAAAAGCACGAGTTGGTTTTCAAAAAACAACAACTCGCTGCGCTTATCGTCCTTTTGCAGCAGGCGCAGGATATCCTTCTGCACATCTTTGCAATGGGAATTCTCGAGAAGTATTGCCGCCAGATAATGCTTGTCGTACAAATTGACACCTAGACGTTCGGCGTACTTTGCCAGCTCGAACTCATCTCTTGTTTTTTTGTCAAGCAGCATGGTGAACAGCCGCTTTATCTCGAATTCATTGGAGAGTTCTTGGTGGTTGGACTTCAAGATAACGGACATGAGGGTGCGTATCGCTTCTTCGTATGTGGCCTCGGGCGGCATGACGATCAGTGGGACGCCGAGGGCGTCAGCCTCTTTGATCAACATGGGGGAAAGCTCGGACATGACGGTGCCCATACTGAATATGAGGATTCCCGAGGTGCTTCTGGAACAGAGCAAGCGCAGGATGTGCAATTGTTGTTCGACGTCGTGAGCAATCGCGTAAAAGGAGGTGATGAAGAGCTCCCCGCCTTTGATCCACTTGATGACCTCGTCACTTGTAATTTCGAGCACCGATACGGAATGGATTACGTTATCTAACTGGTTTTTGCCCGCCAAGACCTGGGCGCCCGTAAAAGCGTCAAGTGTTAAAGCTTCTCTCAAGGTTAGCATGGTGACCGCTCCTCCATTCCGATAGCACTTTGTCAGTGTCTGCTTACCTGCTCATACCCCTCTTCTGCGGAAATTGCTGCTTGTATAATTATGCGTCAGATGCTATTCTTTGTCAACCGCGATTTGACTGTGCAGGTCCTCGCAGTGAATTTTTGGGTTCGGCATATACCCAGTAGACTTATCCAAACAACTGTGCTATAATCCCAATCAAAATACGCGGGGCTTGGTTGCGGGAATGTGAAGAGCCGCGTATTAAGCGTAAATAGCAACTTAAAAGTAACAGCTAAAAAGCGAAGGAGAGTGGAGACGTTGAGAAAAGTAGACATTCCTGATCTCGAAGATATCGCGTTAGGAGCAGCGCTCTTGGGTGCCGGCGGCGGCGGCGACCCCTACATTGGCAAGCTGGTTGCGGCGGGTGCCATGCGCGAGTGCGGCCCTGTGACCATGCTCAGCCCGGATGAGGTGCCGGACGACGCCCAACTTCTCACCATCTCCATGATGGGAGCCCCCACAGTAATAAGCGAGAAAGCGATCGGCGGCAACGAATACAAATCGATCTACAACACAATGGAGAGCTTCCTAGGTAAGAAAGCGTATGCCCTTCTGCCCGTTGAAGCGGGCGGGTTTAACAGCATGTTCCCCTTTGCGGCGGCTGCTTGGCTGGGACTGCCGGTGGTTGACGCTGACGGCATGGGCAGAGCTTTCCCTGAACTACAGCAGGTAACATTTACCATAGGCGGCGTCAGCGCCACCCCCATGGCTCTGAGCGATGAGAAGGGGAACAGCGTAATTTTCAACACCATCAACAACAAGTGGACCGAGGATCTGGCTCGGGCGGTTACCATGGTCTGCGGCGGCTCGGCTTCAATGTCGATCTACCCAATGGACGGCAAAACCATGAAGAGCTGCGCGGTAAAAGACATTGTCACCCGCTGCCAAATGCTGGGCGAAGCAATCCGCACGGTAAAGCAAAATACCGACAAAACGCCGGAGGAGAACTTCCTGCAGGCCACCGAAGGGTACAAGCTGTTCAAAGGCAAGATAAGTGACGTGCAGCGCGAAGTTAAGGGGGGCTTTAACTTTGGCAAGGTTGTGCTTGACGGCATCGGCGAGGACAAAGGCAAGTCCGCCTGGGTCGGGTTCCAGAACGAGAACCTGATTGCCGAGGTTGACGGCGTCATAAAGGCCACCACGCCTGACCTCATCTGCCTGGTTGACACCGAGACTTTTATTCCGATCCCCACCGACGCCCTAGCATATGGCAAGCGGGTAATGGTGGTGGGCCTAGAGTGCTTCCACCTCTGGCGGACACCGGAAGGGATCGAGCTTGTAGGGCCACGTTATTTTGGCTACGACACCGACTACACGCCAATTGAGGAGCTGGTAGGAAGGGGGAACGCGTAATGTATAGACTGGGAATCGACGTGGGCGGCACCAACACCGACGCAGTGCTTATAGACGAAAATATGCAGGTGGTGGCTGAGGTCAAGCGCCCCACCACAAATGATATCCACACCGGCATTGTGGACGCGGTAAAATCGGTTCTGGCGCAGTCGGGGGTTGACCGCGCCTTGATCAAACGAGCGATGTTGGGAACGACCCAGTGCACCAATGCGATTGTTGAGCGCAAAAATCTGGCCCCGTTTGGAATAGTCCGCCTAGGCGCCCCAGCGAGCACCGCTGTTGCACCCATGGCCGACTGGGCAGACGACCTGAAATCTTTAGCCGCGCAAACCGCGATAATCGGCGGCGGCTACGAGCACGACGGCAGAGAGATCGCCAAACTCGACGAAAAGGCTGCCCGTGACTTTTTCGAGAAGCTGAAAGCCAGCTCAGATTCAGTCGCGATTAGCTGTGTGTTTTCCACCGTCCGCAACGATCACGAGCAAAGAGCTGCCCAGATCTGCCGGGAGGTTATGGGGGAGAACGCGCATGTTTCGGTCTCCGGCGAAATTGGCAGCATGGGCCTTGTCGAGCGGGAGAATTCAACAATCCTCAACGCGACGCTCTACAAGGTTGCCGCTAAATTTACCGAGGGCTTTGCTCAGAGCTTAGCCGAGCTGGGCGTGACTGGCGCCGAGGTCTATCTTTCTCAAAACGATGGTACCCTGATGACCATGGAGTACGCGCAGAAGTATCCGGTCCTTACCATTGCCTGCGGTCCCACCAACAGCATCCGGGGGGCAAGCTACCTAAGCAACCTGAGCAACGCTATCGTCATTGATGTGGGCGGCACCACCACCGACCTCGGGATGATTCAGCAGGGCTTCCCCAGGGAGAGCAGTGTGGCGGTTACAATTGGCGGGGTGCGCACAAACTTCCGTATGCCAGATATCGTCTCGATCGGCCTAGGCGGCGGCAGCATAGTGCGTGAAAAGGACGGAGAAATCACCGTTGGCCCAGACAGCGTAGGCTACCGGATCACCGAAAAAGCGTTGGTCTTCGGCGGCGACACGCTCACCGCGACCGACATATGTGTCCGCCTGGGCATGGCCGACGTGGGCGACAAGTCTAAAGTGGCGGATATCGACGAGACCTTCGCCCGCAAAGCGATGGACAAAATCCGGGAAATCATCGAGGACAGCATTGACACGATCAAGCTGTCAGGCGAGGATGTCGATGTCATCCTGGTGGGCGGCGGCTCGATAATTTTACCGGAGGATCTGCAAGGGGCCAGGACAGTCACAAAACCGCAGTTCTTTGGTGCTGCCAACGCCATCGGCTCGGCTATTGCCAAGGTCAGCGGAACTTACGAGAAACTGGTATCTTACGACGAGACGCCGAGGGAGCAGGCTCTGGAGAACGCCAAGAGCGAAGCCATAGCGATGGCGGTTAAAGCCGGGGCCGACCCGAAAAAAGTTGAGATCATCAATGTTGAGGACACCCCGCTGCAGTACTACGCGGGCAATACCTGCAGGGTTAAGGTCAAGGCAGCCGGAGATTTAGCGTAGCAAAAATCCCGGATTGTGTGGCAAAGACCGCACAGCCCGGGATTTTACTTGTTTATTTTTCACCGGGCGTGTAAAGCTCGGGGCGCCGCCAGTCCAGCCAATCGGAGTTGGGCGGTAGCATCGAAGCGTAGCCAGCTTTTTGTATAGTGTGGGTAAAGTAGCCGTTATCGGTCAGGCCGAGATTTGCAAGAACCTCGCCCGACGGGCTGACAAGCATCGAGTTGCCGATCGCCTTGCGGCCTGTTACCTCGTCCCCGACCCGGTTGGAAGAGATGAGGTAACAGCTGTTTTCACCCGCTCGCATTTGGTTGCACAGGCGCCACATCATGCTGTGCGGTTCCCCCCAGCAACTGCAGACCGCGAACAGGTCAACACCGTCCATAGCCATTGCCCGGCTGAGTTCGGGGAATCCCAGGTCGGCGCAGATCATCACCCCAATGCGAAATCCCTTGAGGTTGAAAATCACCCGATTATTACCCGGTGTATAGAACTTTCTCTCGGCGTTGTACAAATGAATCTTGGAGTACTCGGCCAGGATGGTTTTGTCCGGCGCGTAGCAGGTGGCTAAGTTTTGCCAGCTACCGTTCTTTTTCCCCGTGCGACCTGCCAGAATGTGAATGCCGCTCATCTGCGCCATCTCCCGCCAGAAGCTGTCTATTTCCGCGATTTTTGCGTCTGTAAGCTTTGCCGCCTTGGCAGCGGATGTGTCGATCCCTTCGACACAGACTTCGGGGAAGAGCAGGAGGTCGACGTTGTTTTCGCTCATCACCCGCTCGACCATCTCGCGGACTACTGCCATGTTTCCCTCAAAATCGTTGTCAATCAAGTGCAGCTGCGCAGACGCTACCTTTAGCTCTTCCATTGCTATACCTCCATTACTGGTATCTCTGGCACTGATTATATTGCCATTCACAACTTATGTCAACGCTGGGAGGTCAATCATGTTAGCAAGGCAGATAATTGAGCTCTTCGATATATTGGACAGCAGCACCGCAAGCGGGCAGAATGTGGTGGATTACCTGGACTGCATTCGCGCCGGAGCAGCCCTGACCTACCCGCTGGTAGGGCCAAAGGGCAAGACGGACATGGTAAAAGTGAGCATACCCGGTGCAAACGGCAAAATCAGCGGTGGCGCCGCCCCTACAATCGGATTGTTGGGCCGTCTTGGGGGCCTTGGCGCGCGCCCGGAGCGGACAGGCTTCGTCTCCGATGGGGACGGCGCGCTGGTCGCCCTTGCCGTGGCCGCCAAGCTGCTTGAGATGCAAAACAAAGGGGATGTTCTTGAGGGCGATGTCTTTGTCTCCACTCACATCTGCCCGGACGCACCGACCAAGCCGCATTTCCCCGTACCCTTCATGGACTCGCCGGTGGACACGGCCCTGGTGAATAGGGAAGAAGTCTCCCCCGAGCTGGACGCGATTTTGTCGGTTGACACCACCAAGGGCAACCGGATTATCAACCACCGCGGGTTTGCTATATCCCCCACCGTGAAGGAGGGGTATATCCTCAGAGTAAGTGACGACCTGCTCGATATCATGAGCGTCACCACCGGTGAGCTGCCGAAGGTTTTTGCTCTTACCACCCAAGACATCACCCCATACGGCAACGGGCTCTACCACATCAACAGCATACTTCAGCCATGCACGGCAACCAATGCCCCGGTCGTCGGCGTAGCGATAACTACGGCCACAGCGGTACCGGGTTGCGCTACCGGGGCCAGCCATCTCGCAGACATGGAAGAGGCCGCCCGCTTTATGCTGGAAGTGGCCAAAGCCTTCGGGCGGGATGAGTGCAAGTTTTACGACCAAGATGAATTCGTGCGGATGCAGAATCTTTACGGCAAGCTCAACCACTTACAGACAATGGGGAAATGACTTAAGGTAAGCGTATACACGCGAACTCAGCAAAAACGGGTAGCCGACGCAACGTCGGCTACCCGTTTGATTTTGTGTTGCAGGGTATATTCTTTATTGTATAATATTACCTCCGGTATTGTTTGTTACACTACCGCCCGTCATCGCAAATATATTATACGCGCGGTCCACAAGATAAATCAACGCCTGTATCAAACAGGTCTGAGGTCTTATCCAAAGTCTGTAATGGGTATATTGAGATTGCTGGATTCATAGCTGGAATATATGTGGATTGAGAAACATTAAGAGATGCCGCCATAAGACTTAAACCGCTGTCTAATTATAACATGTGACCCAAGAAAGTGCTGACAAACATAAAGTAGATTACAAGCCCCACAATATCCTTTATTGACGTGATAATAGGCGCAGACCCCGCAGCTTGGTCTACGTTGAATTTTATTAGAACAAATGGTACTAAGAACCCAAGCAATGCAGCCAAGGTCATAGTTGCCACAAGGGAAAGCCCGACAGCAACCCCCAACATAGGAATACCTTGCCAGATCGAGGTTATCAATCCTGCTACTATTCCAATCAGCATACCCATACTAAGCCCAATCCCAATTTCCTTTATGAAAGGCTTTAGAAAGCTCTTTACATTGATATGCCCAAGCACAACCCCACGAGCAAAGACAGTAGAAGACTGCGTACCTACATTGCCGCCCATATCCATAATTAAGGGAATGAATATGGCTACTACGGCGATAGATTCCAAGGCCTCCTCAAAGCCCTCTATTATTGCCCCTGCAAACATGGCTGCCACTAGAGTTATTAGCAAGAACGGCAGCCGTACCCTCCATATTTTCCAAAGGCTGCCTCTTACCAGAATTTCGCTGCGACCGGCCTCGTTGCCGGTGATGTCGGCAAGGCCCGCCGCGTCATAAATATCCTCGGTAGCTTCTTCTTCCAAAACATCCACGGCGTCGTCTATTGTTATAATTCCTACCATACGCTCCTCCCTGTCAACAACAGGGACCGCCAGCAAGTCAAGCTCTTGCAGGGTTCTTGCCGCTTTCTCTTGGTCGGTGTCGGTCGTTACGCTTATGGATTTTTTGGACATAATATCTTCAATTTTTGTAGTGGCGTCCGCGCAGACCAAATCCTTGAGAGAGAGCACACCGAGCAGTTTTTTTGCACTATCCGTGATATACAGGGCATAGACTGTTTCCATGTCCTTTGCTTGGCTTCGCACTTTTTCGAGTGCCTGCGCAGTAGTCATATCTCTTTGCAGCGCAATGTACTCGGTGGTCATTATACGACCTGCAGTTTCCGGCTCATAGCCCATAAGCACGTTGGTTACTTCCCTTTCTTCAGCAGAAAGGGAGTTAATCAGCTTCTTTGCCACACCTGCGGGCAACTCGTCCAGTAGTTTTACCCTGTCGTCCGGGGCCATTTCATTCACAAATTCTATGGCTCTTTCGTCAGTGAATGAGCGCAGAAGGTTTTGTTGCTCGTCCGTATCCAATTCCTCAAATATGCGCAGGGCGGGGTCTTTTGAAAGCAACCTGAACACGATTACCTGTTCTTCAGAAGTCAGGTCATAAAACGCATCTAGAATCTCAAGCTCTTCAGCCGTCCCGAGCAGGATTTTTAAGTTCTCCATATCTTTGCTTTTGATATGGGTCAATATCATTTCTCTAAGCATATTGCACCTCCGATTTTTTCTCGTCAAGTTGTTTTTCTCGGCGGCAATCTTTTCGCAAAATCAAATCAGTTAAAAAAGCAAAACAACAAACACGGCCAGCGCAAAGACGTAGTAAAAGGCAAAGTATTTCAGCTTAGCTCTTTTCACGATAGCAAGCATAAAGTTTATCGCGAAGTATCCTGTTATGGCTGCGGTCAAGAACCCCGCGGCAAGATTTAGAAAATTAAGGCCCTCAATCAAGGCTGGGTCTGCCACTATGCGGCTTATGCGGAACACCATAGCCCCAATAGCCGCAGGCACCGACATGAGAAAAGAAAACTTTGCGGCGCTCTCGCGGTCGATACCCCTTGCCATTGTCGCCGTAATTGTGCTGCCCGAACGAGAGATTCCGGGAAAAACAGCGACAGCTTGAGCACAGCCAATTAAGACAGCGTCAATCAAGCGGAGTCCCTTAATATCCTTGTCGTTTTTCTTTAATCTATCCGAAAGCAATAAAACTACGCCTGTGATAATGAATCCAATAGGCAAGAAGTGCACCCTGTAAAACATGGCCTCTATAAATCCCTCAAATAGCAAAGTCACAATGACCAAAGGTATAGTTGCTATTACTAGCAGCGCCGTTGTTTTCTGCAAAGGATTTTTTATCATCATCCAAATGTCTTTGCGGAACACAAACAGCAATGGCAACAGGCTCCCCATGTTAAGCACTATGATGAAGGTCAGGTTGTCCTCCGCTGTTATGCCAAAGATATGATGAAACACCAACAAATGCCCCGAACTGGACACAGGCAAAAACTCCGATACGCCCTGTATCAGACCTAAAATTATTGCTTCGAGCAAGCTCATACGTTTTCTCCGAACTGTTTGATTTTGTTATTCTGCGATTGCCAAAAGTATTACCCCGGTAACTACTATCGTCAGAGTCCATCATATCACCCCTTTGCAAGTGGGTTGCTCACATTTGGGTCATAAAAAAACGACCCTGTAAAGGGGTCGCAACAAGTCTCTAGTGCTGCCTATGCACAAAAACACTTACATCGCTACAACTAGCGAATGTTTAAGCACAGAAACACTCGTACTAACCCCTCGTATGAGCTTTAGCACTAAAAGACGTAGATTTGGAAAACCCAAACCAGCTACATTAAGCAAGCCTTAATCCGACTATGCCTGTTATACCCTGTGGCGTCTCTCGACATTTAAGGGCAGCAGCCTGTGTTCTTTTAGGAGCCTCACCTAACAAGTTATATTATATTTAGTACATTATACGCCAGCTACTCGTACCTGTCAACACTTTTATTTTGAGCCATGCCGTCCCGCCTTTCTGACAAACAATTTTTCTATTCCCGCTTCCACATAGTCCTTGACTAAAACGATGAGCGCTAATAAAATTATAGCAGATTGCGAACAGTATACCCTACCGCTATTAATATCGGCAAAGAAGTGGTGATGGGGTTGCAGGAGTGCAACAGCTGCAGTTACATCAGACCACGAAACGAGCTTCACGCTCAATCCAATTTTTGATTGAGCGTGAGGGTTCGAGATTCCTCCCAACGAGTATGATTTGGCGAGCCGAATACATTGCTTGCCAGTGCGCGCCTCCGCAATAATCAAAGTGGTCGAAATTCTTCATCCCAGCTTCATGGACATATCGCGCGGTTTCCTCTAAAATTAGCGTGATACCTACTACACACAATAAAGGTGATTTTAATGCAGCAAACGATTCTAGTAGCGGAAGATGACGCCCGCATAAACGAAGTTGTTGCCGAGTATATGAAAGAAGCCGGTTATCTGGTACTGTCGGTGAACGATGGCAATGACGCTCTTAGACTTATTTCCAAAAACCATAGTATTGACCTGTTTGTGCTGGACATAATGCTGCCCGGAACTGACGGACTAAAGCTTCTTGAGGCTGTGCGGAAAAGTGAACATCACAAGGACACGCCGGTAATCATGCTAACAGCTTTGGGTGACGAGCAAACGCAGCTGCTCAGCTTTGATGCATTGGCCGATGACTATGTGACCAAGCCATTTTCCCCGAAGATACTTGTCAAGCGTGCCGGAGCTCTGCTTCGCCGCTCCGGTGGAGAAAACACCCTTGAATACGGCGATATTGCTCTAAGTTATGAAAGCTACGAAGTCACACAAAGCGGGGAGCGCGTTAAACTAACCCGCCGTGAGTTTGAAATGTTGGGTGTTTTTATGGCAAGTGCCGGGAAGGTGCTTACCCGCCAGCAGCTCTTAGACCAAGCTTGGGGTTACGATTACTTTGGTGATGACCGCATAGTTGACGTACACATAAAAAACCTGCGGCGCAAGTTATCGGGAGAGATGATTCACACAATTAAAGGTGTTGGATATAGGTTTGGGGGGAATTAAAATGTTGATGGGCAAAGGTATCGTGCGCAAAACATTTTTGTTTGTGGCGCTACTTATAACGCTTGTTACGCTTATTTCATTTTCTATACTCTACTTTGCCATGCCCGGGTATTATCGCCACCAAAAGGAGCGCACATTCCAGCGCAACCTCTATTCTCTTGCCATACAGCTGCAGAGTGCAGGTTCACACAATGAGTACGCCGAGATGTTGTTCGCGTTCTCGCTGGAGAACAACGCCGTGGTTTTTTCGTTTGATGAAGCCGGCGCTTTGCTGCCAATGGTATCTACCCCATTTTTGGGCATGACTGAAAGACACGATGCGTTTTTTGTCACAACTATAGAGACAGAGCTCATGACAGAGCAAGGAGTCTCGATAGTCGTAGGCGAACCCCCGCAAAACGCTGTTCAAATACGAAGGCCGCCGCAAGGACAAATGGTAACTATGCGTGCCTTTAACCCCGAAGTTACCGGCTATGTACTAACGTTAAGTGCACAGGTCGACACCCCAATGGCCGGGTATATCATGGCGACCACCACTTTGCAGCCGATTGACGAAGCTCGTGGCGTTATACTCTCACTTCTCCCATATGTGTTTTTCAGCGCTATAGCTATCGGGCTGTTTTTTGCGTGGGTTTACGCGCGGCGGATTTCCAAGCCGGTACTTCAGATATCTGGCGCAACGCAGAGAATGCAGCTCATGGAGCCGGACGTCTGCTCCAGTGTGCGTTCAGATGACGAACTGGGGTTGCTCTCTCAAAACTTAGACGCTCTCTATGCCAGCCTGCTAGAAAACATCAGCAGCTTAAAATCCGAAAAAGAGAGGGCAACTGCCCTAGAGCGCTCAAAAACGGAGATGCTGCAAAGCGCCTCCCACGAGCTAAAAACCCCCATAGCCGCGCTGAACGGTATGCTTGAGGGCATGTCCGACAATGTGGGGGTTTACAAAGATAGGGGAAAGTACCTCTTGCAGTGCATGGAAGAAACGCATAAACTCTCAACACTGGTGGAGGAAATTCTCGCTGCCTCCAAAAGTGATACTCTAGAGGATGCGCTTGAAATCCGTGAAGTCTCGCTGGATGAGATAATAAGCGGTTTGCTTGATGAATATCAATTACCCATACGCGAAAAGAGGCTGGGCATAAGGTGTTTTATGCCGCCAGTAAAGCTACAAACCGACAAGACTGTACTTTACCGCGCTTTGTCCAATATAATCTCAAACGCAGTTCGATACACGCCAAGCAGCGGCGAAATTCGTATACGAGTTGATAACGCGCGGCTAATAATCGAGAATCAATGCGAACCAATTCCAGAAGTTGAAATCAAAAAACTGTTCGAGCCTTTTTATACACGCAGTCAAAGCCGAGACAAAACCAAAAGCGGCACGGGACTTGGCCTTTATATAGTAAAGCGCAGCCTCGAGCGTCTTGGCATGAGCGCTTACGCTGAAAACGGCGAGATAGGGCTTAGTGTAATAATAAATCTACATGAACACTACATGGGAGCTTCACACTAACTTCATACTGGAATTATAAAATACCTCCGAAAGCTTATTTTTGGAGGTATTTTATTTTGAAGAAGTTAATTGCAATTTTTATGTCGGCAGTCATAGTTTTATCGTTAGCGGCGTGTGGCGTTTCCCCGGGGGGAGGCAATGGTGATTCTCCGCCGCCGGAAATATCCCCGGATGATCCAATAGCCGGCGAGATTACCGTGTCGGCCTTCGACAGCATGTTCGCCCAACACTTCCTGCAGGAAGCTGCCGCCCAGTTTGAAGATATGCACCCGGGCACCACCATAAATATCGAGACCTTTTCAGCCATGCCCGAAGTGCGCAGGGCTACGACCTCGGACGGCGGCGAAGTGATGGTGAGCCAGATTGAGGACGACCCCCAGGCGCGTATCGACTACATAAACCGCATAAGCGCCCAGCTTATGAGCGGCGGCGGCCCGGACATCCTTGCAATGGACGTACTGCCGATCTACCAGTTTGTCCGCAGCGGAATGCTCGAAGACCTCTCGGCGTATATGGATGCCGACCCCGACTTTGACCGCGCCGACTTTAGAGCCAATATCTTCGATGCTGCGCAGGTTGACGGCAGGTTGTGGTTTGTACCGCTCGATTACAGCTTTGAGTTTTATTCCTTCGACAGCACGCTTATCCCCGCCGAACAAGCATCGGAGTTTGGGCCGGGCAACGCTATTTCTGCCCGGCAGCTCTTAGAGGTGGGCTCACCTTTACACGACGGTTCGGCGATGCTGTTTGACCAGCCTGAGTTCGCTTCGTTTGGCGGGCCGGGCGGACGTAGGGGTGGAATGTTCAGAATATTATTCAGAGAAGATTTTTCAAGCTTTGTCGACCTTGATAACCGCACCGCTCACTTCGACGACGGTCGCTTTGCCGAGCTGCTCACTTCGCTGAGAGAACACACTGAGCTAGGGCATATCCCGCCGGCAGTCGGCGGCGAAATCGACATAGAGGAGCTTATGCGCACCCGGCATGAGCAACCTACCGAGCGGGTGTTTTACAAAGGCGGTGCCTCGGGGATGCTTATGATGGACTTTATGCGCGATCTAACCGAGGGCGGCCTGATGATGGGCGGCGGTGTCTTCGGAACTATCACCGACGACGATATGATAGCGGGTGTTGCCGCCGACACCGACGGAAGTGTTCCCTTTGTCTTCACGCAGGGCTACGCTATCAACTCAAACTCGCAGAACACCCGCCTTGCCTGGGAGTTCATAAAGTTCCTGCTCAGCCATGAGATGCAGGTGTCCCCTGGCATGTTCGGAGTTTCAAGGCCAGTGCGTTTGTCCGCAGTCCAGCCTCGGGCCGAGATGTTCTTTTACAGTATGGCGCACGGTACCTTTGGCATGGGGCAAACCGAGCCGATAACCGGTGATTTGCGCCAAGCGATGTACGCATACCTGGAAATCGCGGAACTCATGGCCGACCAAATCAACAGTTTTAACTTCCGTGACGTTGTGATTGACGATATCGTCAACGACGAAGTTGCCCTTTTCTTCGACGGTTCAAAAACAGCGGATGAAGTTGCGGCCTCATTGCAAAGCAGAGTGCAGCTAATCCTGAGCGAATAGGAGCGGGTTTAGTGTATCACCTGATAAATGACAAGCGTGCTGCTCTGTGCAAGGCGGCCTTTGCGGCTTACCGTCCGGCAAGCCGCAAGGGATGGCAGGCAGGTATGCTGTTCCTCCTCCCCGGCTTGGTTGGATTCACAGTTTTTTTTATCTGGCCGTTTATCATTTCGGTAGGATACGCCTTTATGGATAGGCCGGTGGGCGGCAGCTTTGTCGGATTTGCAAACTTTGCCGACCTGCTCACCAACCGGGCATACCTGCTTGGGCTTCGCAATACCCTGCGGTTTATCGGTATCTCGGTGCCAATAAACCTCGCACTCTCGCTTGGCGTAGCTATGCTTATAAACAGGCTGAATCGGTATAAGGGGATTATCTCGCTGTTTTTTCTCATACCGTTGGTGATACCGTCGGGGTCAATGGTGTCATTCTGGCGAGCCCTTTTTGCTTTGGACGGCGCACTCAACGGATTTTTGCATGTCTTTGGTGTCGAGCGAATAAACTGGCTGAACTCCGACCTTGCCATGTTTGTAATGGTGCTCATCTTCATCTGGAAGAACCTGGGATATAATATGATACTCTACCTTGCGGGGCTTTCCAGCATACCGCGCGACTACTACGAAGCCGCTTGGGTGGATGGCGCAAAACCGTGGCAATCCTTTTGGTACATAACACTCCCGCATCTTATGCCAACAACGGTGCTTACGCTCATTATGTCGATTATCAACTCGTTTAAGGTGTTCCGCGAAATCTTCCTTATCACCGGGGCTTATCCACATGAGAGCATTTATACCATGCAACACTTTATGAATAATATGTTCGCGTCACTAAATTACCCGCGACTTACCACGGCGACGACAATTCTTGTGGTGGGTCTGGCGGTTTTCACGCAGGTACTTCTTCGGTTTGAAAGGAAAATCTCAGTATGAGTGGCAGTGCTGTATTCAAAGAGAAAATTCTGCTGTGGATAATGATAGCTTTAGGCATACTGATGCTATACCCACTTATTGTCACGCTTACAAATTCATTTATGAGCGAAGCCGAAATTGCTCTGCGCTACACTTCTCGCCTAACAACTTTCGATATTGTGGAAGGCATTACTCAGCGGTTTATCAACATGGGAATCATTCCGCAGCGTGTCACAGCCGAGCAGTACGTCGAAGTGCTGATAAACCAGCCGTCATTTATGATACTGCTGACAAATTCAATTCGTCTGACCATCCCGACAGTAGTTGGAAGTGTTATTGTTTCTAGCTTAACCGCTTATGGCTTTACGATTTGGCGGTTTCGCTTCAAGGAAGCCGTGTTCGCGGTGTACATAGTGGTTATGCTCATGCCGCTGCAAGCGGTACTTGTACCAAACTTTATCATAGCCGATATGTTGGGTATTCGCGAGAGTTATCTAGCAATCATACTGCCCGGTATCTTCTCGCCGTTCGGGGTGTTCCTCATGCGGCAGAGTATGAAAATAATCCCTCCCGCATACTTAGAGGCGGCGAGGATAGATGGGGCGAGCGAGTGGTATATTTTTCTGCACGTTGTTATGCCACAGCTTAAATCTGCGGTTGCGGCGCTTGCCATGCTCATATTTATCGAATATTGGAACATAGTTGAGCAGGCGATTATATTTATCACCGACTACCGGTACGAGCCGCTTTCTGTTTATCTTTCCCGCATTGCGGCAGGGCGGATGGGGCTGGTCTTTGCAGCCTCCTGCATCTATATGTTTTTGCCTCTATGGTTTCTGGTAATCGGGCAAAAAGATTTGAAGAAGGGCATCGAACTTTCGGGGGTGAAATAACAGTGGACAATGTACAGTTGATAGTTGACAATGAAAAAGTCGGGCTTACTACGCGGCATAACAGACAGCTAGTGCGGTTTCGTGGGGTTAATGTCAAAAGTGTCGGCGCTATTTTTCTGGCGTTGATAGTGCTGCTGATATTCTTCTCTCGGACTATATATGAGCACAACCTTCCTAGAGTAACGGCGGTAAGGCCACATGTTGGCAGACTTTCTAAGCTGGAGGTTTCGCGCGGGGTGGCCGCCCACGCCGAGGTGGAAAGCGTCTTCGCGGCGGTGACGGGTATTGTCGAGTATCTGCTAGTCAGGGAGGGCGAAGTGGTCGAGGAAGGGCAGGATCTCCTTCGACTTAGCTTTGACAGAGCCGACGCTGAGCGCAGGCTTGCCGACCTGCAAAATTCTCGTGGCAGGATATCCAATGACATACAAAATTTGAATCTGCAAATAGAGCGGATAAACCGGCAAATTGCGGATTTGACGAGCGAGACTTATGTGGAGGAGTATATATCCCGCCACCAACTGGATACTCTGGCGGTGGATATACGCATGGCACAGACCGAGCTTGGCTTTGCGCGAGACACCTATAGCGACCTAAGGGGCTACTACGACCGCGACGATGAAGCCCGGCGGCGCGCACGGCTGGATGTTGACAGAGCAAGAACCAGGTTGGAAAGTCTGCAGCTCCAACAGCAGGAAGCAGAGAGAAACATTGGAAGGCAACAGGAGCGCGAGCGTGAATCAGTAATAGAGCGCGAACAAGATCGCCAAAATCGCCTTGCCGATCTTGAGGGGGAGGTTGCGTCACTGCAAAACAGTGTACGCTCAAGGAATCTCGACCTTGCGGGGATATCGTTGCAGGAGGAACCGTACAGAAGGGCGCTTGAAGAGTTTGAAACCTTTGCCGTTATAACTGCGCCGGTATCGGGTACGGTTTTGTCAACGAACATCGTAAGCGGGGAGCTTGTCCGGGAAAATCAACTAATGGTGTCGGTAGGTATAGCGGGTGAGTTTGTGGTGGAGTGTGTCGTTTCTTTGGACAACAACTTTGTTGCACCCGGCGACAGCGTCGTGCTCACAAATATGTCACATACAATCACCGGCACGGTATTGAGCATTACCCCCGCTGCGCACGGCAAAATTATTCAGGTGGGGTTCAGCTCAGATGCGGTTTCTCCCGGCGAAACTTTTGATGTTACTTTCCAAAAAGATAGCGAAACCACATTCACCCTTATCCCCAACGGCGCACTGCGCCAAGATAACGACGGTTTCTTCGTCAACCAGATAAGGCGCAGAGATGGTATTATGGGCACGGAATATTACCTTGCGCGGGTGAATGTCTTTATCGGGGACAGCGATAACCGCAACACCGCTATTATACAAGGCATAACCTTTTTTGAGCCAATCGCGCACATCAGTAGCAGGGCGGTTTCTCCCGGCGATGTGATCGTCCTTGAGAACGAGGGTGATTTCTTTGAAAACTAGGGTCGGCGCGACACTTGCGGTTACTGCCGCTGCACTTCTTTTGTCTTCGCTGTTTGTTCTGTCCCTTTGGGCGGATAGAGCGGGATATGACGGGCTGCTGCTGGTTACGCCAATCAGCGGAGCCGCAGGGGGGATTACTCCCGAAACGGCAGAGCGTTTGCGCCGTGATGAAGGACAGTTCCTCACATACGAAATATCCAGCTACGCAACAGTAAGGGCGATTAACGCTGCCCACACAGTAACGCTGGTCGGAACTAACAGTGCCTACCTTGACATAACAGGCTACCGCCCCGTATCCGGTGGTTTTTTCACGCAGTCGGCATGGGATGGTCAAAACAGATTGGCCGTCTTAAATGAAAGCGCTGCATACGAGATGTTTGGCGGTACGAATATTGATGGGCAAACGATAATAATTGGCGGCGAAATATGGCTCGTCACCGGGGTTGTGGGCGATGGACAAGAGGATAGCCGCGTGTTCGTTCCAAGCTCGGTCGGTGGCGGTAACGCACGCTCACTTATGGTAATGATGGGCAATAGCGCGGGGCGAGATTATGTAGTAAGCGTCTTGGCGGGCTTTGGCATTCGCGATGGAGATTATGACTTTCTAAGTCTTTGTGCAGCGGCCGGCACAGCAAGTGAGCGGTTTTCGGTGGCGTGGAAGGTAGCGGTCTGCCTAGCAATCATCTTGCTTGGGCAATTGGGGGTTGCCCTTGCAGCAAAGGTGTATATCGCTATGAAAAAAGATTTGAGCCGGTATTATTTTAGGGAACTGATTTCTCATCGCAAGGCGGATGTAACCAAGGTAGGAGTAATAGCGGCGCTTTTGCTAGGAGCGGTTGTGGTCATATTGAATCTACTTTTGCGGATATTGGCAACTGTCCTCAGATGGCGGGATATAGTATTGCCTGTATGGTACCCGAATACAGATTTTGCGTATATGCTCGAATGGCTGCGAGATTTTCACGCGGTCTCGGTTTGGGTGTTCGGAGCATATATACTAGCGGTTTTAATTGTAGCGGCGATTTACATAGGAACTATTAGGAGGAAAAATTGTGGCGGAAATATCGCTTAAAGGGATTAACAAAACCTACCCCGGTAACGTAACTGCAGTGCATGATTTTAATCTGGAAATCGAAGATAAAGAGTTTATTATCCTTGTTGGGCCTTCTGGGTGTGGCAAATCCACCATGCTTCGTATGGTTGCAGGGCTAGAGGACATAACCGAGGGCGAGCTTTACATAGGCGATAAGCACTGCAATGATGTAGCGCCCAAAGACAGAGATATTGCAATGGTGTTCCAAAACTACGCGCTCTACCCCCATATGTCGGTGTACAAAAACATGGCCTTTGGATTAAGCCTGCGGAAAATGGCAAAGGATGAGATTGATACAAAGGTACGTCAAGCATCTAAGATTTTAGGTATTGAGCACCTTTTGGAGAGAAAGCCAAAAGCCCTTTCAGGTGGGGAGCGTCAGCGTGTAGCGTTAGGTCGCGCTATGGTTCGCAATCCAGCGGTTTTCCTCTTAGACGAGCCTCTATCTAACTTAGACGCGAAACTCAGAACATCCATGCGAGCTGAGCTTATCAAGCTGCATAAGAGCCTCGGCACCACTTTTATCTATGTTACCCACGACCAGGTTGAAGCCATGACAATGGGGGATCGTATCGTTGTTATGAACGACGGAGTTATCCAGCAGGTGGACACCCCTCAAAACCTATACGACAACCCCTGCAACTTGTTTGTTGCTGGATTTATCGGCACGCCGCCCATGAACTTAATGGATGGTACTGTGGTAAAGACTGGGGAAAAGTATATTGTTCGCATCGGCAGAAATGAGTTCCCCATTTTACCTAGCAGATTTACTTATGAAAAAATTGCTCCCTACGCTGGAAAAACTATTGTCTTTGGGTTTAGACCAGAAAATTTACACTTGGACTGCGATTATGCGAACGAATCACATATTGGGTTGTTAGACGCCGATGTAGAGTTAGTTGAACTCATGGGATCGGAAGTTTATGCATACTGCGTTTGTGGAGGGAGCAATCTTATTGCTAAAATTCCTACCCATAGTGGAGCTAAAGCCGGCGACAGAATAAAAATTGCTGTTGATGGTTCGGCGATTTATTTGTTCGACAAAGAAACTCGACGACACATTGGCCTATAAAATATTAACACCGGCACCGCAAGCAATGCACCGTGCAGGACGTTTTTATTTGCATCTTTAATTGAGCGCTCGATGGTGGTAAAATATAGAGACTGACCGTTGCAGCTTAGGCTTTATGCAGGAGGTATTGGAAATGAACCCTATCCCGCTTGGTGCTTATCGCCACTATAAAGGGAACGTGTACGAAGTAATCGGCTTTGCAAAGCATAGCGAAACCCTGGAACCTATGGTCGTTTACAAAGCCCAACATGGCGATGGTGGGGCGTGGGTTCGCCCGCTTTCCATGTGGGAGAACCCGATAGAGGTTGACGGCAAGACCGTGAAGCGGTTCGAATATGCTGGCGAGAGCGTCGCGCCCAACAGGCGGCGCGACTTGCGCGAGGCCCTGCGCTCTATAAACTCGGTTATCGGCAAATGTGAAAAAGCACAGATAAAGCTTCTTAAAGGGACGCCACAACATACGTTGATAAAAAACAGGCTCAATGCGTTTTACATAGCCGCATTGCTCATCGAAAAAGAGTTAATGGAAGAAGCTTGATCAAAGCCTGCAGAGCTAATGTGGATGCTATTTGATAAGTAGTATGTTTTCTAGCAACGCTGTGACGTAGCCAAGTTACCGCCCGATACTCAGAAATCTATTGACACTGTGTTGACAAACGCATTAGCATGTGCTAACATACCAATTGTGTTAGATACGACTAACTCAGGCAATCGAAAGAGGTGTTTATGTGGTTAACAGACCGCCAATAAGCTTATACGAAGCGAAAAGAAGCGAGACATTCCAAGTGGCTTCCGTACCTCAAATTGGATTGCTGGAAGGCCTTGGCCTGCGTATCGGGACAAAAGTGACTGTCCAAAATCGATATGCGTTTGGTGGTCCTGTGCTTTTGCGGGTAGAGGGGACCTACTGCATTGCCTTGGGGAAAGACATTGCTCAGCAGATATCGGTTAGGGACGCCACCATATCATGAGTGGGGGTCGGCAGATGTCGAAGGACACAATCCTCTTAATGGGCAACCCCAATGTGGGGAAGAGCATCTTCTTCACCGAGCTGACAGGTATTCACGCCATAAGTTCAAATTACGCCGGCACTACTGTCAGCTATATGGAAGGTCGCTTTACGGTTGGCGAAAAAGAATATACCTTAATTGATGTGCCTGGTACCTACTCGTTGACACCGACCTCCGAGGCAGAAACCGTCGCAACCCGCTTTATAGAGAGCGGGCCGGTAGCTGTTATCTGCGTGTTAGACGCGTCTAACTTGGAGCGCAACCTAAGGCTCGCACTGGAGCTTAAACAATATAACATCCCTTTGGTCTACACGCTAAACTTGATGGATGTTGCCCAGCGCCACGGCATAGCTATCAACGCTAAATTATTGGAGCAAGAACTGGGCGCGCCTGTTGTTCCCACCGTGGCCGTGAAAAAGCAGGGCTTTGGCGAACTCATACGTCGATTAGAAGCTGCGCTAAGTGGAGATAACACACCAGAAGAAAGCGCAGCGCATATGCTCGAAAGTACAGATACCTCCTCTTGCGGTAAATGTACTTCTTGCCGCGCTGGCCACCAGAGCGAGACGAATGGACCGGAAAATTTGTGGGACAGAGCAAAGCAAATTGCCAGCCGTGTGTGTGTAAGCAACCCTTCCAGCCCCAGCTTTTTGGACAAGCTGGGTGAGAGCATGATGAAGCCTATACCGGGTGTTCCCATCGCTATTTTAGTTATGGCAATTGCGATTGGCGTAATAGTAGGTGGTGGGCGGGCATTGCGCGCTTTTGCGCTTTTGCCGCTGGTAAACGGCGTTATCGTTCCGTTTTTCCGCGATATTTTCACTGCGATATTGCCGCCGGGGGTGTTTCTCAACATCTTAGTCGGCGAGTTTGGCATTTTTGTTATAAGCTTTGAGTGGATACTTGCGCTTATTTTCCCGTACGTGCTGATGTTTTACATCGCGTTCACTTTCTTGGAAGACACAGGTTTTTTACCCAGGATGTCTGTGCTGTTCGACAATATTATGCGCAAGCTGGGTATCCAGGGAGGTAGCCTCATACACATAGTAATGGGGTACGGTTGCGCTGTACCCGCCATTATCGGCACCCGCGCCACTACATCCCGCAAAGAGCGCATTGTTATAAGCGCCGCCATATGCTTCGCTATTCCATGCATCTCTCAAACAGGGGCTATAATAAGCCTGCTGTCCGCTTATGCCTGGTGGATGCTGCCCGCTATGATTTCGTTTTCGCTGCTCTTATTTGTGGCCGTTACTTTAACTGCGGGTAAGCTGGTTAAAGGGAGCGTAGACCCGCTACTGATAGAAGTACCCAATCTGCTTATACCAAACCCAAAAGCATATGGCAGAAAACTGCTGACCCGCATGAAACACTTTTTGAAAGATGCGGAAGTGCCGATGATGATAGCAATCGTCATCGCTGCCCTCTTGAGCGAATCAGGGCTTTTGGGTATCATAGCCGTATATGCGCAGCCTTTGGTAAGCGGTTGGCTGGGGTTGCCCTCCGAAGCTGTAGTCGCGCTGATATTGGGCATTGTGCGCCGTGAGATGTCTGTAGCGCCTTTGCTCGCCCTAAACTTGACGCCGTTGCAAGCGTTTGTTGGCGGTGCAGTATCCCTTATGTACATTCCTTGCTTATCCGTTTTTGCTATTCTTACCAAGGAATTCAAAGTCAGAATCGCCATTGTTATCACTCTCTCCACAATCGCTTTAGCATTGTTTGCGGGGGGGCTTATAAACCAAATAGGGCAGTTATTCATGTAGGGGGGAGCCAATGTTGCAGTGGATAACCAACTTTACCCAAAAAATTGAACATAAGGCAACGCAGTCGGGGCTTGTTTACCAGATAGCCTGCGGGTACTACCGCGATGTAATACAAAAAGAAGTTGTGCTGGCGGGTATCACTAAGAACGACCACATCCTCTGTATAGGCGGTGGTGTCTGCCCGTTTAGCGCTATTTTGTTTCATCAGGTAACCGGGGCGAAAGTAACGGTCATCGACAATAACGCGATATGCATACCGATTGCCCGGCAAATCATCGACCACTTGGGAATAGGCGAATATGTGCATGTACTTTGTCAGGATGGCGGCAGCGCGGAAATTAGGTTTTCGGAGTATACCGTTGTCCACTTTGCATTGCAAGTCTGTCCTATGGCATGTGTGTTTTCTCATGTTGAAAAGCAAGTTGCCCCCGGTACAAAGCTGCTGATACGCAGGCCAAAGAAACAGCTTAGGAAATTGTACAGTGGGTTGCCCAGCCCCTTGTTGCATTCCTGTCCGCTTACCACTCACAAAAAAGGCCGCAACATAGGCAGCACCTTACTCTACATCAAGCAGGGGTGGGCAGATGAAGAAAAAATGGCTGTTTGCAGCACTTCTGATCTCGCTGCTCATCTTTACCCTATGGCGGTTTGATGGCGAGAGCTTACTGCGCAGTATACACCAAATACCTCTCTGGTTAGTGGTTCTGCTTATCTGTTTGCAGGTTGCTTCTCAACTGCTGGTCAATACCCTTTGGCACCAGGTTGCGAAGCTAGCCAATATGTCAATTTCCTTTAGGCAGATGCTATACATAAACTGCCAGGGCGCGGTTGTGGACGCAATTACCCCCGGAGTGAAATTTGGCGGGGAAGTTACCCGTGCTGTGCAAATTAGCCGCACCCAAAGCTGCACAGGTCAGCAAGCGGCCATTGTAGTGGCTATGCAAAAGTTATTCAGCTTGAGCGCATTGTTTATTATATTCCTTTTCACTGTCGGACTTCTCATTGGCGAGCTACCTTTGTTGCGGGCTGGGTACCTGCAGTTTTTGCTCTATGGCGTATTGATCTTTCTGATATTGTCGTTTCTCGGCATTTTATTAGCGCCTCATTATGTGAGGACATATCTGCAAAAAGTGCAGTCCCCACGCTCTCGGTGGAGACGCCGGGTAAGGGATTTTATCCTTACTCTCTTAGAAAAGGTAGAGACCATACGCAAAACCCCCAAGAGATGTGGGGCGCTTTTTTTGCTGGCGTTTCTCATTTGGTTGCTCTACCCGGCAAAGTTGTACTTGCTGGTAATACAATTTGTACCAAACACCTCTGCAGCGTATGTATGGTCTGTTGCTTTCCTTGCTTATATGGTTGCTATGGTTCCTATATTCCCCGGTGGCATAGGCGGCTTCGAGGGAACGATGACCGGTTTGCTGGTAGCCATAGGCTTCATGATAAACGATGCCGCTGTAATTACCGTTTTGTTCCGCTTTGTTACATTTTGGCTAGTCATTTTGCTTAGTCTGGTCTTTATAGCTTTTCGCAAATTCAAATGCAAGAAAGGACATGAAGCCGCCCCGTAATGGAGCTTGATGTCTTTTATGATATTGCTAACTTGCTGTGCACGCTTATACTCCGGGTATAATGCGAGCAGAATATATAGTTGCCTGCTAACCTATGACTGAGACAGGTTCTGCCACAGATACAAAACCTTACCCTCCTTGAAAGTTCACCCAACTTGCGGTATAATGTTCGCAGAAGCGCACGGGCATTATACGATTTGACAGCTGCCTGCGGCGAAGCCAATTATACTATGTAAACATGGCATATGTACACCTATCTACAACACGACAACAGAGGAGGTATTACCTTGGACAACCACCTTACCGAGATTATTGCAAAACGGGCTTTGCGTGCGGTGGACGCCTTGAGAGCCAATCGCTTTGAGGCCCACTATATTCCGACCAAAGAAGACCTGCTTGCTAAAATCCGCGAACTTATGCCGCCTGGGTGTTCTTGTTCGATGGGCGGTTCAATGGCCCTGCACGAGACCGGCGTTAACCAATACCTGGAATCAGGCGGTGATTTTAGCTATATAGACCGCTACGCACCCGGCGCGGATTTAGATGAAGTCTTTCACCAGGCGCTGAGTTGCGATGTTTATTTTTCCGGCACAAACGCTATAACCCTGGACGGCAAGCTCTACAATGTGGACGGTCGGGCAAATCGTGTGGCGGCTATCTGCTACGGCCCCAAAAAAGTTATAATAGTGGCGGGGCACAATAAAATTGTTACCGACATCCCCGCTGCCCAACAGCGCATGCGCGAGATTAGCGCGCCTGCAAACGCTGTCCGCCTGGAGCGCCCTACCCCTTGCGGCGCTATCGGGGTCTGCCAAGACTGCCGGTCTGACCAGCGCATGTGCTCCCAAGAACTAATAACCGGCTGGCAAATGATTCCTGGGCGCATCTGCGTGCTTATAGTCGGCGGGGAGTACGGGTATTAAGTGAAATACCAGAAGAGCGAATGCATTTTTCTCATCTCTGAGTTTTGACTTTTGAAAAAGGGGGTGCTGCCAAATGCGCTGTAATCTTTTGGATATTGAGGGCTGTTTTAACGTGCGCGATATTGGCGGCTACCTCACCGGCACAGGAAAAACAGTCAAACATCTGCGGTTTATACGCTCAGGGTCCCTTTTTGACTTAACCGAACGCGGGAAAGCACAGCTGCTTGATTTGGGTATACGGTGTGTAGTTGACCTTCGATCCCACAGGGAAGTTAGCATACACCCTGACGCAGTTATGGAGGATACCCGCTTTAGCTGGCACCATATCCCAATGCTTGACCATATTTTTTCAAGCGCAGGTCAGCGAACTCCAAACACTTTTCCATCCTCCCTTGAGGAGATGTACCTTAGCCTGCTTGAGGAGAGCGGAGACGATTTTAGGCAACTGTTCGAGCTGTTTGCAAGCTCCGCATACCAGAGATTTATTTTCCACTGCACGGCGGGGAAAGACCGCACAGGTATAGTGGCCGCACTGCTTCTCTGCCTTGCCGGAGTAGAAGAGCAAACGATTGTAGAGGACTACACTCACAGCGAAGAGTTGTTGCGCGATATCTTTTCCAAGGTAGACTTAGGTGGGTTGCCTAGATACGTTTTGGCTTCCCACGCTCAGACAATGCAGACCTTGCTCGGCAACTTCAAGGCACAGTACGGCGGTGTACAAGGCTACCTATGCCAGATAGGCGTAACCCCTGCCACGCAGGCCGAAGTCTTGAGAAAACTTTTGGATTGAGAGCCATACGGGTGGCTATAATTGACATAGAATCTGGTAAGGCAACGCAGAGAGCATTTTGTCAAGGATTATTTTTGTTTTATTGACGTTTGAACGGCAAAAGCCCGGCAATATTGGGGAGATAGTCCCAATCTGCCGGGCTTTTTGAGCTATTGTTGTTTTAGTTAGTTTCCGTTAGTTGAGCGCGTAAACGTGCGATTTCAGCGTCCTTGTCGGCAATTGTAGCGTCCTTGCTGGCAAGTGCAGCGTCCTTGTCAGCAATAGTAGCATCTTTGCCCGCAACCACACCCTGCCATTTTGTGTCGGCACGTTTCTCACCCCGCCGCTCCGCATTTTTCAACGCCTGCGCCTCATCATGCCGTGTCTTTGACCGCATTTTCTCCATCTGAATAAACTTGTCGGAAGCCGCCACATGGCGGTATGCTTGCAGTGCTTCGCTCATAATCGGCACCCCCAATTTCTCAATCTCGGCTAGTTCTTCTTCGGTTTCGGCGTTGAACAGTTTGAGCCATAAATCCCTGCCACTATCTTTGCTGTTGAGCGGTGGCAGCTTCTTCAACTCGTAATAGTGCAAAGCCTGTTTGTCGGTCAGCGGTTGATGGGTTGTTACTTCAAGGCACCCAAATTCGTGGTGAAATTTGTCGTGGTCCGCAAATTGATTGTAGCCCAAAATGCTGATGACGATTGTGCGGGGCAGTTCTTTGTAATCCTCACCCTCGCCAAGTGCGTTTGCAAACTCCTTCGCCCAGTAATACAGACTGCGCTCCGGGTAGTTGCCCTCGTCCGATACTTGTTATCCCAGTAGTTATGTTATCCGAGCAGATTTTGAGAAGTCAGCAGTAGCGATGGCTTAGCGAAAATCTACTCGGATAATATTTTCAATCGAACACCTTTTCCTGTATGCTAATT
>Ga0131853_10002262_pt1 | contig 34533 bp, 32 predicted proteins | sample TergutLab28metaG_FD_92764 | JGI IMG/M metagenome (GOLD analysis project Ga0131853, IMG submission 92764) | Labiotermes labralis P1 segment gut microbial communities from Petit-Saut dam, French Guiana - Lab288 P1 (version 2) (version 2) | ecosystem: Host-associated > Arthropoda: Insects >... | reverse complement strand
TATTTTTTTTCTTTTCATTCTCTAATCTCTTTTCTGCTTTACTGATAGCTTTTAACAGTTCATTTACAGGAGAGGTCAATACATCCCCATGTCCAGTAGCCAAGGAACTGATTTTCAGTTCAGCAATCTTTTTTGTGCTTTCAATACTTTTTTCTATTGACCATGTAGCCATAGCAGGAAATGGAAAGCTCCAACGCGTATCTCCAGCTACAGCTAGACCTCCTCTTATTTGCAAAAGGTCATCAACAAATAAACTTCCTGTATTTTCATTATACAGAGAAATAGAGCCAGGTGTATGCCCTGAAGTAGAAATCACTCTCAAAGAACCAATATAGTCACCATCACTAACTAGTTTATTGGGGATTGTATTTACTTTACTGAAGCCCCCTCGTATTTTTCTATTTTCTTCCTTATCATAAATACTGAAATCTCCCTTTAATAATAAAGAATCTCTTTGCGAAATATATACATCAATATCTCCTAGCTCATCTACAATAGCATCTAATCCAGCCACATGGTCTTGATGAGGATGCGTAATTACAACCTTTGTTATCAGCTTATTTAATTCTTTACTTAATTTCATTATACTCTTAACAAAAGATTTTACCCCAATATCAATTAAAGTTAAACTTGATTTTTCTTCGTATATATAGCAATTGATAGGAAATATATACGGGAGAAAAGTAAGTTGATAAAAATCATTGTGATGTCTTATTCTCATAGTTACCTCCGTTCAAAATAATTATGTTAGTATTTTAACTAATATAATTAGTTTTGTCAACGAGAAATTTTTCCATACCCTTTGCCAAAGTGTACAAATTAGGATTCTTAGCCCTTGATAAATGCCCTTTTAAATATAAGCGTCACCTTTTGAGAAATTCCTAACAAATTATATTTCGTACTACCTAATCTCGGTTGTGAAGTGGCCGTAACTAACTTCCAGCCATTTTTTCCATACTGATTCAATTTTTCATTCAGATAGTTGCTAGAGCCCTCTATGTCTCTCTCATTTAATACGATCGTCATATATTCATACTTACTCATAAGCTCACCCCTTAATAGTCAACTCGGAAGTTGCTAGGCTAAGCGATAACACTAGCCTTCCATAAAGATTTTTTATCCAATATTCTACCACAATTCCGTAACTTTAAATGTTATCATCACAAAAACAGTTATAACACTTCCTACAAGAGCCAATGTTCCCAAGATGATCAACAATTTGCTAAATAAATATATACCAATAGCAAGTGATGTTACTCCAATTATAAAATTAATGACTAGACCAACTACTATTAAAATTTTGAACACTGAGGAGTACGACTTCCAAAAATTATTCAACGCACTAGTCACCCTAATAACCTCCTTTTTTTGTAAAAGTTGTTATACATACATTCAAGATGTATGTATAATGGTAAATAAAAATGCCTTATATGGCGATTTTATTTAAATACAATATTTATCTAACTAACAATTTGGTTTTCTATGCTAGCAATTACTTCCTCATCAAACACTGGGAATCCCATATTATCGAAAATATTCTTTACAAATAGAATTTTCTCGAAAAATTCTTTCTTTGTATCGGGATAAATAGAAGGCAAAAACCAAAAGCTTGCAATTAACATAAATGCTTCTGATAATAATTTGGCATTATTCTTCTGAATAGAGCCGTCTGCAATTCCTTCCTCTATTAAATCACAAAGACATGGAATTACTCGCTTTGTATTGTTTTCAACAACCGCAGATAGAAGGCGTGGGTTATCTAGTAAAGAGAAAGCAATCTCAGCATTTAAACTTGCATAAGTCATTTTATTCTGATTAATCATCACTTTTTTGATTTTTTGCAACCCATTAATTTCTGTTTCTATTTTAACCTCTTCAAACAGGTTATTTTCCTGGAATATTCGATCTAATAAAGCTATAAATACTTCTTCTTTAGATTTAAAATGATGATAAAAAGCACCTCTAGTTAGACCACCTAAATGATCCACGATATCGAGTATTGTCGTCTTCTCGTATCCCTTTTCTAAAAACAAATTCATAGAGACATCCAAGATCTTCTGTACTGTTTGCTCAGGATACTTATTTCTTGCCAATCAACTGCACCTCCACATACATGATGAATGTATAAATATTAACATCTACTTATCTAACTGTCAATACTTGATGCTAACCATTTCTTTCTTAATAAAACTGAGGCTGGAAGAAAAGTCCCAGCCTCAGCCTCAATTAAATCATCCTGAATAACCTTTAGCTTCATCCTTCTTAACTTTATCCTTAAACAAGAAATGAACCCAAAGCTGATAAGCTAAGACAATCGGTACAAAAATACAAGCAACAATAAACATAATTTGTAAAGTAAGTTGGCTAGCAGATGAGTTATACAGCGTTAATGAAAATTCTGCCCCCACACTCGATGGCAACATGTTCGGAAACATCCCGATAAACCCTGTTGTAAAGAACAAAAGAATTGTGCTTGCAATGAATGTGAACGCTAAGCCCATTTTCTTCTTAAAGAAGCAAAACATTGCTAGTATCGCAGTCACAAATGCTAAAGATGGAACTGCATAAAGAATCACATTGTCATTAAAATTATTAAATTGACTTGTTTTATTGCCAGTTGCCACAAAATAAATGCCTAACAATGCAACAACAGCAGGTGCTGTCACTTTACCAATTTTAAATGAACGATCAGCAACCGCTCCTTCTGCTTTCAGATTAATCCACGCGCTACCTGCAGTAAGGAAGATCACTACAAATAGTAGACCTCCAATAATCGCATATAAGTGGAATAATGAGAAGATGCTTCCCTCGAAACCACTTGCACCAATTGGTACACCTGTGTACAAGTTGGTAAAGAAGACACCAAATACAAAAGCAATCAAGAAACTACTGACTGTAAATGCCCATTTGAAAGAGCCAATCCAAGCTTTATTCTCATCTTTATACATTAACTCTAAGCCAGTTGCCCTGAAAATCAATGCAAATAAGATAAGAAAGAATGGGACATACAGCTGTGAGAACATTTCAGCATAAACCGGTGGAAACGCTGCAAACGTTGCCCCACCAGCGGTAATCAACCATACTTCTGCACCATTCCAAAACGGACCAACAACTTCCTGCAATTGGTAATGCTCCTTTTTGTCCTTACCAATAAACGGAAACATCATTCCCGTTCCAATTGTAAAAGAATCAAAAACAAAGAAGGCAATCCAGATTACACACCATAGTACAAACCAAATTTCTTGTAAAAGTTCAAGAGACATTAGTTTCCACCTCCATCTACTAAAGGATCAGGACCTTTTCTCGCAAACTTAATCATCAAGTAAACATTGGCGATTAATAAAACAGTATAGAAAATAATTAAACTAATAAGCGAGAACCATACTTGCGCACTAGGAATTGGTGAAACAGCATCAGCTGTTCGCATCAACCCGTAAACTGCCCACGGCTGACGCCCCATTTCAGTAACAACCCAACCGAGGTTAATCGCAATATATGGTAAAACAATCGACCAAAGCATTGTTCTCAAATACCACTTCTTATCCAATAATTTATTTGTCTTAAAGTAATAAAAACCGGTCCAAGCTAATGCTAAAAAGAAAAATCCTAGTAAAACCATCGCTCTAAATGAATAGAAAACCGGTGCAACCGGTGGCCGCTCATCCGCTGGAATATCATTTAAACCAATAACTTCACCACTAAAGCGATTCGTATACATCAAACTTCCTAATTGAGGAATCGTGATCTGGTCAAAAACCCTTTCACCTTTTGAATCTACAAAAGACAATACAGAAAAGTCTTGTACACCCGATTCCCAAATTGCCTCCATTGCAGCTGCTTTGGCAGGCTGTACTTGCGTCGTGTATGTACCAAAACTATGACCAATAATCGGTGTTAAGGTTACTGCGAAAAGCGCCATTGCTAAACCATATTTAAATGATTTCTTAAAAAACTCAACATTCTGTCTGCGCAACAAATGATAACTACTAATGCCCAATACAAAGAAAGAACCAACAACATAACATGCAATTACTGTGTGAAAGAACATCCACCAAGTATATGGATTTAGAAGAAGCGCAGCAAAGTCAGTCATGATTACTTTAGAACCATCTTCAGCTAACATATAACCAACAGGATTTTGCATAAATCCATTAGCCGTAATAATCCAAAGCGCTGAAATATTTGTTCCAAGTGCTACCATCCACATCGAAAGCACTCTAATTTTTGGTGAAAACTTATTACGCCCAAAAATCCACACGGCAATAAAAGTTGACTCCAGGAAAAAAGCAACCAAAGCTTCAATTGCTAACGGGGCACCAAAGATATCCCCCATAAACTTAGAATACTCCGACCAGTTCGTTCCAAACTGGAACTCCATTGTAATACCTGTGACAACACCAAGAACAAAGTTAATCACAAATAACCTTCCCCAGAATTCAGCCATTTGTTTGTACAACGGATTTCTTGAGCGATAATATTTTGTTTCCATAACAGCCACAAGAATAACTAGCCCAATTGTAAGTGGTACAAACAAAAAGTGGTAAAATACAGTCATTGCAAACTGAACCCTACTTAACATTAATGCATCCATCATAAACCTCCATTTTTTATTTTGTAACGATTATTAAAAAAGTATTATTTCATTACAATATTGATTTTACAATAAGCTGCTTGAAAAGTCATTTAATTTAACATAAAATTTAAAACTTTATCAAAAATTAATTTTAAAAATTTGACAAATTCAGCTATAATGAAGGTCATACCTATGTTTCGCATCGATGGTGATAAAATGATGAAAGAAAAAATTATTGCTTTTAGTCAGTCCATCGGCATTAATCAAATTGGTTTCACTAATGCTGATGCTTTTTTTGATCTAAAAGAAAAATTAGAAAAACAAATCGAACTGGGATTTGACTCCGGATTTGAGGAATCTGACCTAAACCTTAGAACAGATCCGCAAGCCATTATGGCTGATGCAAAAACATTAATCGCAATTGCCATTGCTTATCCTAGTAAGATGAAAAAAACTGTTAAAAATAGCAAAGAATCGCCACGTGGCGTGTTTGGTCGTGCCTCATGGGGATTAGATTATCATTTAGTATTAAAAGAAAAGCTAGAAAAGCTAGCTGCATTTATACAATCACTAGAACCAACTGCTAAATGCCTTTCAATGGTGGATACTGGTACTTTGGTAGATCGTGCTGTTGCCGAACGATCAGGAATTGGCTGGAGCGGAAAAAATTGTGCAATCATTTCTCCAACTTACGGGTCTTATATCTATCTCGGGGAACTGATTACTAACTTAGAATTGCCAATTGATACGCCAATTGAAAATCAATGCGGTAATTGTCAAAAATGTTTGGATGCTTGTCCCACAAAAGCGCTAGTAGCTTCTGGAGAAATCAATGCCGGACGATGTTTAGCTTTTTTAACACAAACCAAAACTGAAATTCCTGAGCAATTTATTGCTAAGCTTGGCAATCGCTTATATGGATGTGACACATGCCAAGTTGTATGCCCTGTCAATAAAGGGCTGAACCATTGCTTTCATAAGGAATTGGAGCCGGATCCTGAATTGGCTATGCCCAAATTATTGCCACTGTTAACCTTAACCAATCGGCAATTTAAAGAGAAATTTGGTAAAATCGCTGGTGCATGGCGTGGCCGCACACCAATTCAACGAAATGCTATTTTGGGATTAGCTTTCTTTAAAACAAAACAGGCATTGCCAATACTTGGGGAGCTGATGGATGATCCACGTGAAGTGATTCGAGAAACTGCCAGCTATGCTATTCGGAAAATTAACGAAGAAAATGAGTAGGCATTTAATCACTTACTGATTTTTTTATAATAAATTAACATAAGCTATTCTTTAACTGCTAATGATGGGAGCTTCATTAAATGTGACTTTTTTCACACTCGAAGGTTGATAAAAGTCACACTTTGTTGTAATATAAATTAAAATACCAGTATCTATTTAATCATAACGAAGGAGAAGTAATGAAATGGCGATTTTAAAAAATAAAGTAACTACATTGGTTGGTAACACACCAATCGTTCAGCTAACTGAAATCGTTGACCAAGATATGGCCGATGTTTATGTTAAGCTAGAATTTATGAACCCAGGCAAGAGCGTCAAAGACCGGATTGCCTTAGCAATGATTGAAGCAGCAGAAGCTGATGGAAAATTGAAACCTGGCTTCACAATTATAGAACCAACTAGTGGTAACACCGGGATTGGGCTAGCAATGGTTGCTGCTGCCAAAGGATATAAAGCCATCTTAGTAATGCCTGAAACAATGAGTGTTGAACGACAAAAGCTTATGAAAGCTTACGGTGCTGAAATCATCTTAACTCCCGGCGGCGAAGGAATGGGCGGTGCCATTGCACAAGCAACTGATTTAGCGAATAAACATGGCTACTTTATGCCACAGCAATTCAACAATCCGGCAAATCCGGAAGTACATCGCAGAACAACCGGTCCGGAAATTATTGCTGCAATGGGCGATCAGTTAGATGCATTTGTTGCTGGTGTTGGTACTGGTGGAACGATTACTGGTGCCGGTGAAGTCTTGAAAGGGAAATATCCAAATTTACATGTTGTTGCAGTTGAACCGACTGCTTCACCGGTGTTATCAGGAGGCACAAAAGGCCCACATATGATTCAAGGAATTGGTGCAGGCTTCATCCCGGCGATTCTGAATACAGAAATTTATGATGAGATCATTCAAATCACCAATGACCAAGCATTTGAATATGCTAAATTATTAGCTAAACAAGAAGGCGTTCTCGGTGGTATTTCTTCAGGAGCAGCTGTATGTGCTGCCTTGCAAACAGCGAAAAAACTAGGTTCTGGTAAAAAAGTTTTAACAGTAATACCATCGAATGCAGAACGTTACTTGACAACCGCATTATTCGCTGAATAATGCAAAGCTACTATTTATACCCTGAAAGGGATTGCTTATGTTTAAAAGAATTAGAGAAGATGTTAGAACTGTTTTTGAGCACGACCCAGCAGCACGTTCCTTTCTAGAAGTGTTGCTAACCTATGCTGGATTGCACGCACTTTTATATTATCGTCTTTCCCACTTTTTTTACCGATATAAAATGTTCTTTATTGCCAGAGTGATTTCTCAATTTGCTCGTTGGGTAACATTAATTGAAATCCATCCCGGGGCAAAAATCGGCAGAAAAATGTTTATAGATCACGGGGCAGGTGTGGTCATTGGTGAAACTTGTGTGATTGGTGATAATGTAACTATTTTTCAAGGTGTCACACTGGGTGGTACCGGAAAAGAAACCGGTGATCGCCATCCGAAGATTGGCAATAATGTCCTAATTGCTGCAGGTGTAAAAGTCTTGGGTAATATCAAAATTGGGAATAACGTAAAAATTGGTGCAAATTCGGTTGTTTTAAAAGATGTATCAGATAACTCAACGGTTGTGGGGATTCCAGGCAAAGTAGTTATTCGTGAAGGTGTTCGTGTAAAGCAAGCCTTTGACCATGGAAACCTGCCTGATCCGGTTGCTGATTATCTCAAATCTTTAGAAGCAGATATTCAAACATTGAAGGAGCAAGTTGCCAAATTGTCTGATGAACAAGCTTAATTTTTAGCCAAAAATCTGTTAAAAAATAAAATTCACATGAAGTAGTTAACTAACATGTGAATTTTATTTTTATATAGGTTTTTAAAAGACTTTTTTCATCATGCGATGCGGGATCCCAGCATCCATAAATTCTTCTGAACAAACTTCATAGCCCAACTTTTCGTAAAAAGGAATTGCATGAACTTGTGCCTCCAATTTGCCGGCCGGTAACTTCATATTTGACTGAATATATTGCTCAATACAATTCATAATCGCCACACCAACTTGCTGACCACGCATTTCCTTTAAAACACAAATTCGCTCAATCTTCCCATAACCCTCTAATTCGCGAACACGCCCTGCTCCCACTGCTTGATCATCTTTCTTCGCAAGAAAATGGATCGATGTAGATTCAAGATCATCAATCTCTAAATCTTCAGGAACGTTTTGCTCATCAATAAAAACAATTTTTCGTACTGTGAAAGCTTGATCTAACTCCTCTTTTGTTGTCACAACTTTAACTTCTATCATTCATATCCCTCTTTTGCTATTCTATAGAAAAACTACTAAGATGAGATAATCACCTTAGTAGTTTGTTTATAATCAATTTTAGTATCTTTTTGCTCCTAGGTATCTTGGTCCCCAGTAACTACCACTTAGGCTGTCAATTCTAACTCCTGCAGGATAAGTTGCAGAGTGGATAAATGATCCACCGCCAATATAAATTCCTACGTGAGAAACACCTCTACCACTAGTATTGAAGAAAACAAGGTCTCCCGGTGCTGGGCTGGAAACTGATGATCCACCAGACCACATACCTGCTGATGATCTTGGAAGTGTCTTTCCAAAAACTTGCTGGTAGCTATAGTATACAAATCCTGAGCAATCAAATCCTGCAGGTGTTGTACCACCAGCACGGTACGGTGTACCAATAAGTTGTCTAGCAAACGGTACAACTGCTGCACGGTTACCACCAGCGTTACCTGATACTACAGGAGCAGCCGGAGCTTGTGCTGGTTGTTGTTTCTTCTTTTGTTGCGTTTGTCCAGAATTAGTAGTAGATTGCGATTGACGTTGTACTTGTGCCCGCGGTTCTGGTTGTGGTTCTTTTGTACCAACTGCAATTACTTTATCAACTTTTTTAACTTTTACTTTTTCAGAAACTACTTCTTTTGAAACTACTTTACCATTCTCAGTAATTGTTTCAATTTTCTTTTCTAGAGTACCTTTTTTTCCTTTAGTTACTACTTTTTCCTCGCCTACTAATAATGAATCATCATCTTTTTTAATAGTTTTAAATGGAATTCTTTCTTTCTTTGTCGTAACTTTCTTTTTAACTCGAGTAATTTCAATATCTGTTGCTTCTGTTAGTTCAGTTGTAATAGCAGGCTCGATTCTATCGAATTTACCTAATTTAACATCATTTGCTGATAAAAGATCTTCTACAGTCGTAGCTGTCGTTTGATATTCAGTCTTAACACGACCATCTTTTAAAACTACTGGAAATGCTAGGCTAATATCAATTGTCATTTTTTCAGTAACTTTACTATCAAGCTCAAGGCTGATTTCGTCATATTCACTCAAAACTATATCTTCAGATGCTAGAAAGTCAGCAACTGTTTTCTCTACTGTCCATTTAGTTTCTGTAACGCCATCAATGATTAGCTCAACTTGTACAGCCGGAATCCACTTGATTTCCATATCGTTTGTAAGTTCATCATCTAATGAAACACTCAAGTAGTCATGCTCACCAACTTTAATGCCTTGCTCATTTAGCAAATCAGCAACTGTTACTGTTCTACTTGTTACAGATTTCATTTCACCATCTAGGTTAAAATTAATTGAATTGAATGATGCTGCATAAGCTGTTACAGCAGCCGTTTGAAATACCAATACTCCTACAATAATACTAACGATTGGCTTTCTTTTAATCATTTCTAATAATTTTCTCATTGTGCTAGCAATCATATTCTCTTAAATCCCCTTTTAGTAAAATGACCAATTTTTTAATACGAGATTTATTATAGCGATTTTTTGTTACAGATAAAGAAGTTTTAGATTACAGTTATATTACAAAATGATAGAGTTACTAGAAATCCATAAAATATTATTCTCTTCTTTCGTATGATAGAAGCCTATTTAATAAAAAAATGCTCATTTTTCATGAGCATTTTTCGGGTGCAATGGCTTCTAATCAAAGGTTTGGAACATCACCGCCAAAATGTATCCATTCAATCCCTGTATTAAAATAATGATTGTAGTGGTTCGGATAGGGATGAAGGAAAAAAACCTTCTTAATCCCTGCTTGAATGAGAAATTTAGTGCAATTTTCACATGGTTCATGTGTAACATAAGCATAAGCACCCTCTGAACTGATCCCATGCTTCGCGCATTGCAAAATCGCATTTTGCTCTGCATGAACAGTACGAATGCAGCGTCCTCCTTCAGAAAGCAAATGTCCCACATCATCACAGTGGGGTTGTCCACTTACACTACCATTAAAACCGGTTGCAATTACACGTTTATCTTTTACTAAAACACAGCCAACCGCCAAGCGGTCACAAGTTCCCATATGTGCAGCAGCAACTGCCATATTCATAAAATACTGATCCCAAGTCGGGCGAACACGAAGTTTTTCCATTTTATCACCTATAGTTGCTTTTATCATTTTCCGAAAAATCGTAGATTATCATCTATTATCGCATATATTATGAATGTGAAGCCAGTCTTTTAGGCATATACCCTATTTCAATTAAAGGAGGTGTAGGTATGGTTAATTGGTTTAAAGATTATCGGCAAACCAGCGCATATGGAATGCGGAAAGACCCTTTCACTGGTGTTCTGAGAAAACACACTGGTATTGACCTCGTAAAAACAAATAATAAAAATATTTTAGCATTCGTACCGGGAACTGTTACCTTTGCAAACTTTGCCCAAAACGGAACCGGTTTTGGTGGATTTGGTAATGTTGTAGCAATCAGAGATAGCCGAGGAGCGTTGCACTGCTACTGTCACCTGGCATTAATAAGAGTAAAAACGGGACAAACAATTCAAGCAGGAGAAATAATTGGTGTTGAAGGCGCAACAGGTCAGGCAACCGGCAGTCATTTGCACTATGAAATCCGTCTAAAATCAAGCCCTAATTTTGGACTAAGTAGCGACACAGAACCACGTGCCTATCTAAATAAACATTTTGCTGCTCCTTCTCCTCCACCAAGCCCGCCAAGTCCACCAAGCACAGTTTATCGAGGTATAAGTATCGTAGATTATTTAAAATCGATTAGAGTAGACAGTTCATTTGCCAATCGAAAAAAAATAGCAGCTGCCAATGGCATTGTTAATTATACCGGTACTGCCAGCCAAAATACGCAACTACTTAGAAAACTACGTGGTTTCTAATATAAAAAAGTAGGGGGCGTCTTGCTAAGGAAGTTTACATATTTCCTTAGCAAGAACGCCTCTACTTTTTTAACAGATAAGGTAGCTTCTACTCTTAAACGAATCACCAGCCCCGATTATACTGAACAGGTGCTACTAACGGAGTATCAAGTTGCTTTGCAGCTGTGCGAGGCCAATATGGATCACGAAGCAATTCCCGCCCGATAAAAATAAGGTCTGCACGTTCATTTTGTAAAATTTCCTCAGCTTGCAATCCTGTAGTAATTAATCCTACTGCTCCAACATCAATATCTACCGCATGTTTAATTTTTTCTGCATAAGAAATTTGATACCCAGGGAAAATATTGATCGGTACTGTAATCAATCCACCAGAACTAACATCAATCAAATCTACACCTAGTTCTTTCAACTCAGAACTATACTCAATATAATCCTCTATCGTCAGTCCGTCCGAATGATGGTCTGTTGCTGAAATTCGTGCTAAAAGTGGTCCATTCCAATCTTCTTTCACACGAGTGACAACTTCCTTCAAAAACCTAAATTGATTTTCCTTTGAACCACCGTACTCATCTTGACGCTTATTCACAATTGGTGAAAGAAATTGGTTAATCAAGTAACCATGCGCTGCATGAATTTCGATTACATCAAATCCCGCTTCTTTGGCTCGCCTTGCTGCTTGCCCAAATGCTTCCACTGTTTCATCAATTTCTGCCTTTGTCATTTCCTTTGGCACTTTAGATGCTTCATCAAATGCTATAGCTGATGATGACATAATTTCACCTTGTACTGTAGATTTCCGACCGGCATGCCCAATTTGAATTGCAGCTACTGAACCATTGTTTTTGATCGTTTCAACCAGTTTGCGTAATCCAATAATCTGCTCATCGCACCAAATACCTAAATCTTGCTCAGTAATTCGACCTACCGGCAGAACACCTGTTGCTTCAACAACAAGCATCCCAACTTGCCCTACTGCACGAGCAGCATAATGATGCAAGTGCCAATCTTTTACCTCTCCTGTATGATCACTGGAATAGACACACATTGGTGCCATGACAATACGATTTTTAAGCTGAACACCTTTTAAATCGTATGGTTGAAATAATTTTGCAGTCATCTAATCATCCTTTCATTATCCTAGGCGAGTCCCATAGGGATACTGCCTAATTTCCAGATTTTTGCGTTACCCTGCGTCAATAATAAGCACGATAATATTCTAAAATAACCATAACAGTCAGATACTCTAAATTGCAAATATAATTACCAAAAAACTTGGTTGCCGTTCCCATGAATCCTTGATCACAACTGCTGTATGGATGGGTGTGGTATACTGTAGGCAGCGTAAATTTAATTTTATGTGCTACTCTGCTATATATGAGATAACACAAGAATTTATATTTTATATAAAGATTTTCAAAAATATTGAGGTGACAAAATGGCCATTGATAAGAAATACCAAAGTGATATTGATATAATTCTATCTCATAGGCATGATTTAGGAGCCGATTATTGGACTACTCCAGACAAGCGGTTGGGAAAAGGGGGAGTCTTTTCGGCATATGGTAGTGCGCTCATGCTGCTGGAACTTGGCATGGAACCTACAGATCCGATTCTGAAAAAAGTAGCTGAATTATTTTTTGAAGTATGGAGAGAGGACGGGCGATTTAAGCTTTACCCAAATGGAGCCATTTACCCGTGCCATACAGCCTATGCCACCAATCTGTTATGCCAAATGGGATATTCGACGGATGAACGCATACAAACAACACTGCGGTATTTTTTAGATACCCCTTATACTGACGGTGGCTGGCGTTGCAAAAAGTTCTCGTTTGGACGCGGTCCGGAAACAGAGTATTCAAATCCGCTTCCAACACTCAATGCCCTTAATGCGTTTCGTTTTAGCGGTTATCTTAACAACGAGCCTACACTTGATAAAGCAGTTGAATTTTTGCTAGGGCATTGGACAATCAAAAAGCCGATAGGCCCTTGTCAATATGGGATTGGCACATTGTTCATGCAGGTTGAGTATCCTTTGGGTAGCTACAACCTTTTTAATTATGTCTATGTTTTGTCATTTTACAATCGGGCAAAGAGGGATGAAAGGTTTCTTGAAGCACTAAGAATATTGGAATCCAAAATGATTGATGGACAGATTGTGGTTGAGCGTGTTATGCCCAAACTGGCTAAACTTACTTTTTGCGAAAAGGGTAAACCTAGTGAGCTCGCTACAAAGCGTTACCATGAAATTGTTGACAATATCAGTTAAATGTTCATTAGATGAAAGATATAATTGAGATTTTGAACAGTGCGCCAATAAGCAAAGGGCTACGACTTTTGTCCCAGCCCCTTCCTCTTCTATATGAACAACTGCTTAGCAAGTCTTACTTCAAATTATAAAAACTCTTCAATCCATCATAAACTGCCAAATCACCAAGCTCATCCTCAATACGTAGCAATTGATTATACTTAGCAACACGATCCGTACGGGACATTGAACCTGTCTTAATTTGACCGGCATTCGTTGCCACAGCAATATCTGCAATTGTAGCATCTTCTGTTTCACCAGAACGATGCGAGATGACAGCTGTATAACCAGCACGCTTCGCCATTTCAATTGCATCAAAAGTTTCTGTCAATGTTCCAATTTGATTCACTTTAATCAAAATAGAATTAGCAACGCCTTTTTCAATGCCTTCTGCTAGCTTCTTCGTATTCGTAACAAATAGATCATCACCGACTAGTTGAACTCTTTTACCAAGACGCTCAGTTAACAGCTTGTGTCCTGCCCAATCATTTTCATCTAAACCGTCTTCAATTGAGATAATTGGAAATTCATTCACCAATTGCTCATAAAAATCAACCATTTGCTCCGATGTAACACCTGGGCGACCCTCACCAGTTAAGTCATATGCACCTGTTTCTTTATTAAAAAATTCAGATGAAGCCACATCCATGCCAAGGTAAATATCTTTGCCGGCAACATAGCCAGCCGCTTCAATCGCTTCCATAATGACTTCCAATGCTTCACGATTAGACTTTAAGTTTGGTGCGAATCCACCTTCATCACCAACAGCTGTGTTCAGGCCACGACTACTTAATACCTTTTTCAAAGCATGAAATACCTCTGCACCCATTCGAATCGCTTCTTTAAAAGTCGGCGCACCAACCGGTAAGATCATGAATTCTTGAAAATCAACATTATTATCAGCATGCGAACCACCATTGATAATATTCATCATTGGTGTTGGCAATTGTTTGGCATTAAAACCACCTAAATATCGATATAATGGCATTTCTAAATAATTAGACGCAGCGTGTGCTACTGCCATCGAAACACCAAGTATCGCATTCGCACCAAGCTTTCCTTTGTTCTCCGTTCCATCCAATTGAATCATAATGTTATCAACGCCTGCTTGGTCCAAAACGTGTAATCCGATTATTTCCTCAGCAATAATATTATTCACATTATCAACTGCTGTTAGTACACCCTTACCACCATAACGAGCGGCATCTCCATCTCGAAGCTCAACAGCTTCATGTTCACCTGTGGAAGCCCCACTTGGTACCATTGCTCGCCCAAACGAACCTGATTCAGTTTCAACTTCCACTTCAATTGTTGGATTCCCACGAGAATCAATCACTTCACGAGCATACACTTCTGTAATATATGGCATCTGATTAAACTCCTTTATTTTAGGTGCTGAAATGAGCGTTTAAAAGCGTAGTAATAAGATGAAATTTTTTGCGAATCCTGATTCGCAAAATAATTTTAGCTTATTACGTAGCTTTTGCTCATTTCAGCCCGATTTGATTACTAATTTTAAATTTTTTCATCTTTTAATTAAACTTGTTCCCGTCATCTCGTCAGGTGCCGAAAGCCCTAATAAATCTAACATAGTCGGTGCTAAATCACAAAGAATTCCATCATCACGCAATTCTAAATCTGCTCCGGCTACAATCACCGGCACCGGGTTCGCAGTATGTGCTGTCATCGGCTTTCCTTCCAAGGTCAACACTTCATCTGCATTCCCATGATCAGCAGTGATAATTGCTTTACCACCCATTGATAAAATTTTATCAACGACTTTTCCTAAACATTTATCAACTGTTTCAACTGCTTTGATCGTTGGTTCTAATTTGCCGGAATGTCCGACCATATCACAGTTAGCAAAGTTCAAAATAATTGTATGATGTTTGTCTGCTTCTAATTCTTGCAATAAAGCATCCGTTACTTCATAAGCGCTCATTTCCGGATGTAAATCATAAGTGGCTACTTTTGGCGAAGGAATCAATATTCGTTCTTCGCCCGGAAACTCATCATGCCGCCCACCATTTAAGAAAAAAGTAACATGAGCATATTTTTCTGTTTCCGCAATTCGCAATTGCCGGCATCCATGTTGTGATAGCACTTCACCAATTGTATTATCCAAGTTTGTTGGTTGAAAAGCTACAAAACCTTTTACTGTTTCACTAAAAAGTGTCATACAAACAAAATGTAGATCTTTAGGAAAACGTTCACCACGATCAAATTCACGAAAATCTTCATTGGTAAAAATATTGGAAATTTGTATCGCACGATCCGGGCGGAAGTTAAAGAAAATTGCAGCATCACCATCGTTAATTGTTGCAACAGGTTGACCTGCCTCATCAACAATAACTGCCGGAACTACAAACTCATCATAAATCTCATTTTGATAAGAATCTTCCACTACTGCACGCGCACATGCGTACTTCTTCCCTTCACCATAAACCATAGTACGGTAAGACTTTTCAACACGATCCCATCTGCGATCACGATCCATGGAATAATAGCGACCGGCAATTGTCGCAAACTGCCCTATTCCTGTTTCTGCAAAAACCGCTTCTGCTTGATCAATAAACTCCAAAGCTGTCTGTGGTCCAACATCACGTCCATCTAAAATACCATGTACATAAAGTTTCTTGACACCTTCCTTTGCAGCTAATCGAATCAGTGCAAACAAGTGATCAATATGGCTATGTACACCGCCGTTAGAGAGCAAACCAAACAAATGCAATGCCACACCGCGATCAGCAGCATTTTTCGCATAATGAACAGCTTCGAGCAATGTATCATTTTGCTCAAATTCACCATTTTTAATTGATAAGTCCACTCGAGTTAAACTTTGATAAACAATTCGACCGGCACCAATATTTAAGTGCCCCACTTCGGAATTTCCCATTTGACCAGCAGGTAATCCTACTGCTTCACCACTAGCTAGAACAGTAGTATGCGGATATTGCGATTGGTAGCGATCAAAGTTTGGCTTTTCAGCAGCTATTATTGCATTACCAGTTGCCTCGGTACGCACCCCAAAACCATCAAGAATAATTAAAGCTACCGGCTTTTTTGACATATTGTAATACTCCTTTATTTTAGGTGCAAAAATGTGCGTTTAGCTCCGTAGCAAATAAGATGAAATTTTGGCGAGAATGTTCTAAATCTTCGATTTAGCTAACATTCTCCCTGCACAGTTTCTTCAAATCTTCGATTTGACTAGAAACCCCTGCACCCGATTTGACTAGAAGCCACTGCATTACGAATCCTGATTCACAAAATAATTTTAGCTTATTTCGGAGGAGCTGCACATTTTTGCCCGATTCCAACAAAGTGCAAAAATGTGTGCCTAACTTTTACATGCTTCTAGTAATTGCAAATATGAAGCTGCTTCTAATGATGCACCACCAACTAAAGCACCATCAATATGCTCCATTGCCATGTAATCAGCAATATTTTCTGGTTTAACGCTACCACCGTACTGAATGCGGACTGCTGCAGCCACTTCCGGTGTAAACATTTCTGCTACTACTTGGCGAATTTGTCCACAAACTTCATTTGCATCATCCGGACTTGAACTTTTCCCAGTTCCGATTGCCCAAATGGGTTCATAAGCAATCACTGTGTGCTGTACTTGTCCCGCTGTTAAACCTTGAAGTGCTTTTCTAATTTGCCCTGAAACAAATTCATTTGTTTCACCAGCTTCACGCTGTTCTAATGTTTCACCACAACAAACAATTGGCAATAACCGACGAGCAAATGCTGCAATCACCTTTTTGTTTACTGTTTCATCTGTTTCATTAAACATTTCTCGACGTTCTGAATGTCCAATAATGACATAATCCACACCCAAATCACTGAGTGCAACAGGGCTCACCTCACCAGTAAAAGCACCTTGATCTGCAAAGTGCATATTTTGAGCACCAATTTTTAAATCTGATTGCTTAGTATTCTTCACTAACTTACGTAAAAACAACGGTGAAGCACAAACAACTGCTTCCACTTCTGTAAACGGTGGAATTACATCTCGAACTGTTTTAATAAAACTCTTTGCCTCATCCATCGTTTTGTGCATTTTCCAATTTGCTGCAATAATCGGTTTACGCATAATTACCTCTCCTCCTTAAAATAATCGTTTAATGCCACCACACCCGGTAACTTTTTTCCTTCCATAAATTCCAAAGACGCACCACCGCCAGTAGAAATATGATCCATCTGCTCAGCTAATCCGAACTTCTCCACTGCTGCAGCCGAATCGCCACCACCAATAATAGAATAAGCATTTGATTCCGCCAGCGCTTCTGCAACTGCCTTTGTCCCTCCGGCAAAGGCATCAAACTCAAATACACCCATTGGGCCATTCCAAACCACTAATTTTGCATTCGCAATTACCTCACCATACAACTCAGCTGTTTTCGGTCCGATATCTAACGACATAGCGTCGGTAGGAATTTGATCAATATCTACAATTTCCGGCGATGCTGATGCACTAAACTCCGGTGCAATCCTCGCATCAATCGGCATTAAAAGTTGAACATTATTTTTTTTAGCTTTATTCATAAAATCCTTTGCCATTTGAAGTTTATCTTCTTCCAGTAAAGATTGCCCAATCTCATATCCTTGAGCTTTGATGAATGTGTAAGCTAATCCACCACCAATAATCAATGTATCTACTTTATCCAATAAATGATCAATCACTGCAATTTTGTCCTTTACTTTCGCTCCACCAATGATTGCTACAAAAGGACGATCCGGTGATTCAAGTGCTTTCCCTAATACTTCAAGTTCGCGCTCCATCAAGAAGCCGGCAGCTGCCGGTAAATATTCAGCTATCCCTGCTGTTGACGCATGAGCACGATGGGCAGCACCAAAAGCATCATTAACAAAAACATCTGCCAAATCAGCTAACTGCTTTGCAAATATTGGATCATTTTTCTCTTCACCTGGGTAAAAACGAATATTCTCCAATAGTAAAACTTCACCATTATGTAATTGCACAGTAAGCTGTTTTGCTTCCTCAAGATCAGCACTAGCCATTTTAACCGATTTGCCTAAAATCTCAGCTAACCGTACTGCCACAGGCTTAAGCGAAAATTCATCTTTCACCTCACCTTTTGGTCGACCAAAATGGCTGGCCAGCACAACTTTTGCACCCTGGTCCAGCAAATACTGAATTGTTGGCAACGTTGCTCGAATTCTTGTTTCATCTGTGATAGCACCATCTTGCATTGGCACATTAAAATCCACACGACAAAACACACGCTTGCCTGTCACATCCAAATCACGAATTGATTTTTTGTTCATCTAAATTTTCGCCCCCATTCCATTCTATTTTAACACTATTATACCTCAAAAAGTAACAAACAAATAGAGATAGCGCCTCCCATACGGGCACTATCTCTATTCTATGTCATCTTATTTTTTTGAAATGTAAGAAATAAGGTCAAGAACACGATGTGAGTAACCCGTTTCATTATCATACCAAGCAACAATTTTGACCAAGTTGTCATCTAATACTAATGTAGACAATCCGTCAACAATAGAAGAATGTGGATTTCCATTATAGTCACGTGATACAAGCGGTAATTCGTTATAATCTAGAATTCCTTTTAACGGACCTTCACTAGCACCCTTAAGTGTTGTATTAATTTCTTCTTTGGTTACAGGTTTATTTAATTCAACAACAAGATCACAAAGTGATACATTTGGTGTTGGCACACGCATTGCCATTCCGGTAAACTTACCTTTTAGCTCCGGAATTACTAACTCAACTGCCTTCGCCGCCCCTGTCGTTGTTGGAATAATACTTTCGTTTGCAGCACGTGCACGGCGATAATCTTTATGCGGTAAGTCTAAAATTTGTTGATCATTCGTCACTGAATGAACAGTAGTCATCATACCACGCTTAATCCCGAATTGATCATTTAAAATTTTCGCAATCGGCGCCAAACAGTTTGTTGTACAAGATGCGTTCGATATAATATGGTGCGTAGCAGCATCGTACTTATCTTCATTTACACCCATTACGATTGTGATGTCCTCACCACTAGCAGGTGCAGAAATAATCACTTTCTTCGCACCGGCTTCCAAGTGCTTTGCCGCTCCCTCGCGGCTAGTGAAAAAGCCTGTTGATTCAATAACCATTTCAACGCCTAGCTTATCCCAACCAAGAAGTGCTGGATCACGTTGCGCCATTACAAGAACACGCTTGTTGCCAACAACAATATAGTCACCATCCACTTGAACATCTTCATTCAAAGTACCATGAATCGAGTCATAACGCAGCAAATGTGCCAACATATTGGCATCAGTTAAATCATTTACTGCAACCACCTCTAGATCTTCATTATTCAAGGCTGCCCGAAATACATTTCTACCAATTCTCCCAAATCCATTAATTCCAACTTTAATTACCATGTTAAAACCTCCTATAATTTCTTCTATAACTTCATGGCTAATATTCCCTTTCATTTTTAGCTTCATTCATCAGGTTGAAAAAATGCGTAGCATCACTTAAAATAATTTTTCTTACTTATTTTTTGCTACTCGTCTAAAAACAAATTTTTTTATAAATAACCATGTCATAAACACAAACTTATTTAAACGTTATCTCCACCATAAATTAGAAAAAAAAATTTGTCAAATCAGGATAAATCCTTTATTAGTGGGCTATATCAATGGTTAAATCCTATCTGTAAAGTATGGCTTATTTTACACTTAAATCTGAAATCAGTGTAACTAATATCACGATATGAACTACTATAGTAATCAAAGCCCATCGATAGGAAAATAATTATATGTATGAATTATTTTCCTATCAATGATGAAATTAATAACATTATGTTTTTTCTCTGGATAATTATCTGAATATTCTAGCACACATGTCACTAACCAGCTATAAATATATATGTAGGTTAGAAATAAGTACTCGTTTGAGGCTGTCGGGAAATAGAGTTATAATGTAAGCATAACAAACGATTTGACCATCAATCATAAAATTAGGAGTGAAATCATGAGTCAGTTAACAAATACAACAAATTGGTTAGCAGAAGTAGAAAAAAGAAAAGAAGCATTAATTGCGGACACACAAGCATTATTAAAAATTAAAAGTATCCTCGATCCGGAAACAGTAACCGAGACAGCCCCTTTTGGACAAGGTGTTGAGCAAGCATTAGACTTCATGCTAACAAAAGCCAGCACTGATGGCTTCTCTGTAAAAAATACTGAAGGCTATGCAGGTCACATTGAGTATGGTGAGGGAAAAGAAATACTAGGTGTTTTAGGTCATATTGATGTTGTTCCTGAGGGATCTGGTTGGAACTCGGATCCTTTTGCTGCTGAAATTCGTGATGGCAGAATTTATGCTCGCGGAGCGATTGATGACAAAGGACCTGTTATGGCTGCTTACTATGGCTTAAAAATGATTAAAGAGTTAGGATTGCCGGTTAACAAGCGGATTCGATTGATTCTTGGTGGTGATGAAGAAAGTGAATGGCGCTGTGTTGATCATTATTTTAAGACAGAAGAAATGCCAACGATTGGTTTTTCACCAGATGCTGAATTCCCAATTTGTAATGCTGAAAAAGGTATTTGCAATCTTGAACTCACTTATCAAGGACAGGCTAACCCTGATACTGATTTCAAGATCATCTCCTTTGGGGCCGGTGAGCGCCTGAATATGGTACCGGATTTAGCAACTGCTGTAGTGGAAATGGATCCTAATCGGATCACTAAAATAAAAGAAGTATTTAAAGCTTTCTGCACCAGCGCTTTAATCGAGCACTCTATTGAAATTGACAACAACCAAGTAACTTTTACAATTCATGGTGTTTCAGCTCATGGTTCAACACCTCATTTAGGTGTGAATGCCGGAGTCAAATTAGCTGCTTTTTTAGCGAATTATACTAGCCATCCCTATTTTCATTTTATCAAAAAATATATTGTTTTTAATGAAGATGGTAGTAAATTTGACATCGCTTATCATGATCATATAACAGAAGATCTGACAATTAATTATGGTACTTTCCAATTTAGTACTACAGCACCAAGTATCATTGGACTGAACTTGCGCTATCCTGTCACATTTGACTTTGAGACAGGTTTTACAAATCTAAAGGTTATTGCCACATTAAATGGTTTTGAGTTAAAGGAAGGCAGACATCAGAAGCCGCATCATGTGCCAGCAGATAACACTTTAGTAACAACATTACAAAAAGTATACCAAGAACATACCGGACAAGATGCAACACTATACTCAATGGGCGGCGGCACTTATGCTCGTGCGTTAACGCAAGGAGTAGCTTTTGGCCCTCTTTTTCCAGGGCGTGAAGATGTAGTTCATCAGAAGAACGAATACATTTCAATTGATGATTTGATAAAGGCAACAGCAATTTATGCGCACGCGATTTATGAATTGGCTAAGTAAAGTTTTACTTGACCAAGAAATTGTTAAGTGGTTACAAAAAAATTTTATATATACAGTGAATATTTATCCTGTGCTGCATAAAATAAATATGTTATTATATAAAAGGAACGGTGTTGTGAGCACCGTTCCAAATTGATACTACTTATCACACTAGGGTAAGTGGTTCATCCTATATAAGAACTATCTTTATTGGATTCACCCTTATGCACATTAGGGTGTTTCTTTTTTTTATGACTGTGTCTTTCTACAAACAAACCCACTAATAAATTAGCTGCTGCTGTAAAAAAGATTTTTACAATATCGGCAAAAAAGTTACTCAATGATATCACCTCCCTCCACCGTTACAACGGTTTGGAAACAGGCGAACCACTACCCCCAGTGCTTACGAGTACCTTCTTTATATATATGCTGTTGTTTCATCATTTATCAATCAAATTTTGCAAATTTCGCCATGTGCGATTTAACTTTAGAAAACGATACATGACCTTTGCCTATAAAGGAAAAACACCAAAGAAAAACGCCTAAAGCCCCATTACCAAAGACTTTAGACGTCAAACAATCCTACGCACCCGACAGGATTTGAACCCGTGTTTCAAGAACCGGAATCTTGCGTGCTATCCACTGCACTACGGGTGCATGTTAAAACCATATTCCATTATATTGGATTGTACATCATAATTGCAAGCATCTTTTTCTCCACGTTTTATAACTTTAATCTAAAAATAAAATAATTAACGTTTTACATTAAAAATTTATTTACAATCATTAAATTAAGTTTTATAATTTAATTAAAAGGAGCAAGAGAGGAAAAGTTATGAAAAAAACAGTATTCTTTATCATTATCGCAATTATAGCTATCTCATCAGTTATAGTTGCAAGTCAACCGAGAAATTTCATTAAAGAAAAAGCATGGACAACAGATAAGTTTTTAGCTGATTCATTAGATTCAGATCAAATGTATCGTTCATTTGAGTACGTAATAAGAGACTCATATGAATATTTACATGTTTGGTATGAAATTTATCAAGATGGAGAATTAAAGGAAAGCAATGGTTCCAGCTCTTGGATCGATGGCAAGAATAATAAAAAAGGAAGTTTTTCATCCATGGTAAATCTACGTACAGGCGTTGCTCACTCTACATTTTTAAACAAGAGTTTAAGTAGCTCATCTGACTCTGGAATTAACACTACCATTCATTCAGAAGAAGATAGAGGAGGTATCAGCTTCTATAAAACACTAAGCACGAGATCCATTAGAGAAGATGAAGAAATTGCATTATTTGTATATGCATCTTCTGATAAAGATGGCCCACATGAAGTTTTTTCATTACAAGAGCTTATGCACAATCCCAACAAAGCAAAAAGCTATTCTTATGTATATTTGCTAAAATGTCAATTTTCCAACAAGGATACGATTGATAAGTTTTAATAAAAAGTACTTTTAAAAGGAGCTGATCATATGAAATTGTTTAAAAATTATCAAAATGTCACAAAAATGTTTACTGTAATTCTTGTTATAACAGCAATTGCTCTAGGCTCATATTTTACTGTTCTTTTGATTAATTTGTTTCAGAAAGTACCACAATCTTATTTGATGAATGTCGGCGCTATGCAATTTAAAACTGACATTGTAGCAAATTATTATTTGTTATTTAATGTCTATACAGGGCTCCTTGGCTTTATATTAGGGCTCATCTGCCTCTACACGCTATTTCAATTGCGGAAAGTCTTCATGACTTTTGAACGACAAAATGAAATTTTTATTGAAGCAAATGTTCAACATTTTAAGAAAATAGCAACATTTACTTTCTTTTGGGGGCTATTCTACTTTATGATCAAATACCTATTCCCACTTTTCCTACTCATGCATTTGGAAGAAGTATTTGAACGTGTCGGGGGCTTTACTATTATTTTTGACTTTGCTGAGATGTTTATATTCCTCATTTTCATAGCAGTTTTCCTAGGTTTTTCTGAAATGTTTAAACGAGGTGTAGAACTAAAAGAGGACAATGAGGCGATCATATGATTATCGTAAGACTGGATCGTGTCATGGCAGATCGTAAAGTTTCACTACAAGATTTAGCGAAAGAAATCGGCATTTCAAATGTGAATTTATCACAATTAAAAACCGGTAAAGTGAAAGGCGTGCGCTTTGCTACCATTAACGCAATTTGCAAAGCATTAGATTGTCAACCCGGTGATTTACTTGAATACCAGCCTTCGGATAAAGATGATTAAAATAATGACAGCGGCAATGGCAAGGATAACTTTTCCTTGCCATGTCCATGCAAAAACTTGTTCAATTGAATAAGCTCTAACAAAAAGCATTGGAATTTTACCTAAAAAGGTGGCAACAGCAAAGCTGGCAATCTTCATTTGACTGCTTGCACCAACAAAAGCAACAGCTCCCGCAGGAATAAAGAGAAACAACCTCAATAAGACAACTAACCAAAATGCCTCTTTACCCTCTGTATTTTGCAAGCGTTGTAAGTATTTGTTGTTAATTTCAAATTTTTGACTCAGTTTTACAATTCCTTTTCGATAAAAATAAAAAGCAACTACAGCCCCTACCACTTCGCCAATTAAGGAAATCAGTAATCCTTGCCAAAAGCCAAAAAAGAGAAGATTGGCAGCCATCACAAATGTAGCCGGCACCACACCAAGCAAATTGACTACAATATTCACTAAAATACTTATAACAACAGCAAATATGCCACTAAATTCAAACCACTGTAATAATTGTTCTTGCATAAAAACGCCCCAATTTATTTCCCACGCAATAATTCTACTTCATTTTCAGTCAATCTTCGATAGTCTCCAAGCGACAGAGCTAGATCAAGTTGCAAAGCTCCCATAGCAATTCGCTTCAAATAAATAACCTTTTTACCAACTGCCTCAAACATCCGCTTCACTTGATGAAACTTTCCCTCTGTAATCACTAACTCAATTTCAGATATATCCCCACTAACTAGTATCTTCAATTCAGCAGGTTTCGTCAGATAGCCATCACCTAAAATAACACCCTGACGAAATTTCTGAACATCACTATCCATGACTTCTCCATCAATTCTAGCAAAGTAAGTTTTCGGCACATGTTTTTTTGGTGACAACAGTTGATGTGCTAACTGTCCATCATTCGTCAAAAGTAGTAATCCTTCAGTATCACGATCCAACCGACCTACAGGAAACGGCTTCTTACTGTTATCTTGCTCCATCAACAAATCAATTACCGTAGGCAAGTGCTTATCCTCAGTTGCCGAGATATACCCTTGCGGTTTATTCATCATAAAATAGACAAATTCCTCATAAAGTAAAACTTCCCCATCTACAGTAATCACTTGTGCTATAGCATCAACTTGTAGTTTCCCATCCTTTTGAACCGCATCATCAACAGCAACTACTCCTGCTTTTAACAACTTTTTTACCTCACTACGTGTACCGAATCCACTATTCGACAACAATTTATCCAGTCTCACATTATCACCCCAAAAAATAAAAAGCTTTGTCGTACATGCAAGGCGACAAAGCTTAGGCGAGTAGAAACCTACTCGTCTACTTTCACTAACGAATCTAACCCTGGTTGACTAGGTATCACATTAACCCAAGTTTTCCCTGGCACCAATTTGACCTCTTGATCATTCAACATTGGCGTAATTTTACCATCAATATTTTGCCATTCAATGCGTTGCAATCGTCCATGTTGTAATAAGTATCCATTACCACCTGCTTCAACATCAATCGTTCGTAACGACGCTTTTTCCAAGCTATGTCCATGCGGCATTTCCAAAATCAAAATATTATCCAACTGAACCGGATCTCCTGTCTCTTTCTCCTCAGTTCGCACTTCCCTCACAAATCGCTCATATTTCTTCATCTCTTTATCATAACGATAAGTTGGTGAAAAAGTTGAATCTTGATAATTAATGAAAACTACAGTTGCCTTCTCACCAACTTCACCAAACGCAGCCAATTCTTCTTCATTTAAAAATTGATAAACAGGCGTTTCTCCTTTCATACTTGCATCCACTTTTTCTGCACCGAGCAAAATATCTTCAAAGCTAATGTATGAATTATGTGGTGCAACGCGATCGCTAGAACGCTGAAATAACGTTCTATCATAAGCCATCCCATTAATATGATCAATCTCTCGATTCGTAAGCATTCTCTCCGCTTCAATGCTATAACCATGGGCAACATAAAAACTACCGTAACCTTTAGCAGTATCAATAAAATATTTTCTGGCACTACGAATTGGCCCGATCTTACCTGCCTCTTCACTTTGGAAAAGCGCTAAAAAACGAGTGGTGCTTCCTTCAGCATAAAACTCAAATACCCAATCAGCCTGCGTCAAACCGGTTTGCGGCCTAGCTTCTGGTGAATTGCTGATCGTAACTGCTATTGAACGTTCGGTTACTTCTTCATCTATTGGCAGCCCGGTTAAAGGATATTGATGCGGTTTTTCTACTACTTCTCGTTCTTCTACTTCCACTACCGATGGCTTTTCTTTCACAGGCTTTTCAGCCTCTTTTCTACAGCCTGATAATACAAGTACGCTTGCTATTAAAAAAAATGTTAGATTTCTCATCAAAGTATTGCTCCTTATACAAAAAACGCTAATTTTCAACTTTTTTATTTAATTATATCAAAACTAGAGCAGGACTTTCAATGTGCTAATTATGTAGCTGCTTAATGTGGAATGATATCCAAACACTTGGGAAAGCTAATGAGCAAAAACAACAATGGAGAAATTGAAATGACAGCCGATCATCATCCTTTCCCTACATCGAAAAAGCCCTGGCTACTAAAACAAACATGGCATGATACTCTGTTTATTCACTGGCCAGTTCCAACCTCAACACTACAAGCATTTATCCCTAAATCATTACAAATTGACCTTTTTGAAAACCAAGCATGGATTGGTGTTATACCGTTAATGATGAACAATTCACGCATTCACTATACACCTGCCCTACCACTAGTATCTAATTTCCCAGGGCTTAATATTCGCACTTATGTCATGCACAATGGAAAGCCGGGTGTATACTTCCTAAACTTGTATGCTGCAAGCTATCTCGTGGCAAAGTGTGCACATCAATTTATGCATTTGCCCTATTTTCACGCTGACTTTCAATTCCGGAAAAATGCTGAAAAAATCTCATTTAGCTGCCAATGTAAAAGCGAGCAAGGAAAGGGGGAATTTGTAGCCAACTATTATCCTATCTCAAAGCCGACATATGCAAAATCCGGATCATTGGAATATTGGCTCACTGAAAGATATTATACTTACATTCATCATGCCAAGCAGCTTTATCAGTTAGAAATTTTTCACCATCCATGGTTGTTACAAAAGGCAGAAGCTGAAATTAGGAAAAATACAATGCTTGATTTTACAAAGCACAACTTTAATACAGAGTCGATATTGCAATATGCTGCCCATCAAAAGACAGTAATGTGGGGAATTGAGAAGATTAATCCAACCTTTCAAAAATGAAACTTACTTTAAAAGGCTTTTAAAATATCCGTTATAAAATATATCAACCTATATTTCGATCTTAATTTACTTTATCATCCACTTCTTCCATTTACATCACCCCTGGAAATAAGTGGACCAATTCCCTTAACAAAATTGTTAAATTTATCACAGAAATATAGCTTCATATTAAGGGATAATAGAAATGACACATAAAACACATAAAATCTACACCTTCTATTCACCTATATTAAAAATATTGGAGGACTTTCAATTGGATAAGTTAGGTTTAAAGAACAATATTCATTTCAACGCCCTCAATCTTGCTACAACTACATTAACATTAGCAAAAGATGAATATTTATTTCGAGAAGGCGAAGTAGGTAATCATGTTTACATTATTCTTTCTGGTAAAGTGCTCATTAGTAAAATGAGTCCTGAGGGGAATGAGTTTTCCTTCAGAATATGCACTAGCAATGATATTTGCGGTGAATTGACTCTCTTTAATCCAGAGCCAAAATATTACTTCAATGCAAGGGCCTTGACTCATGCTACTGTAGCTGTGATTCCAAGAGAGGATTTTGAAAATGAAGTTTTAATCAATCGGGAATATTCTCAGGAATTTATGATGTGGCTCTATAAGCATATGCAACGAACAATAACGAGATTTTCCAGTTTAATCACTTATGGTAAAAAAGGATCACTTTATTCTACATTAATTAGTATGGCTAATAGCTTTGGAATTAAAAATGAAGATGAAAGTATTACAATTGATCACCGCATGACAAACCAAGAACTTGCCTCTTTTTGTAGTACTACGAGAGAAACGGTCAATATCTTTCTGAACGAATTAAAAAAAGAAGGAACTATTTCAACCTCTAAAGGTAGAATCACCATTAACAATATGAAACATTTACAATCTTACATGGGATGTGCAAATTGTGTCGCTGCTTACTGTGGTATTAGCTAAAGAAAAAAGAGTTTGGGGCAAAAATCAAAGCTAAAGAAACAAGGTAGGGGTATCTTCCACCCAAAAAGTTTCATGCCTTAACAATCACCTCTACCAAAAAACAGCTAAAAAAATTCGATTTCCGATTTTCTTTAGCTGTTTGCTTCTTTGGCTTGGTTTTTGGCCTAGCCTGGAATCTTAAATTATTCAGATGGTGTAGCCGTTAGCGTCCAAGTTACTTCGCCTAGGTATGCACCTTTTTTAATCCCATTGTTTCTCAAGAAGAAACCAGTTGGATTAGTCCATGCATCAGATATTGTAACTGTATCAAGCTCAATTGATGAATTCAATTCATGATCATAAATCAATGTATTCGTACCATGAATCGGTAGTTCGATACCAGCTGCATTTCTAAAGAACAAAACATTGTGTAATAGAAGCGCATTGTTCGTTACTTCTTCAAAATCTTTACTCAATGCAACAGACATCGTCCAAGCAGTCTTTCTCACACGTGAGTCCGCTACTTCTAGATCATCTGAGTAAGTCGCTGAATATTCTTTACCATATTCTAAAGCAGATGCTTTATTCGAGGAACCAAAGTCTAAATCCGGATAACGCGTTATTTGCAGATCTCCTCCAGGTAAAACTTCTCCTCCTGGGTTATTAACGCTAGCTTCTGCTTCGTAAACTTGTTTCGGCTTATTAGGATCTTCTGGCCCCGGGACAAATGGTTCTTCTTCCCGTGGTGATTCCCCTGATGCCTTAGCTGTATTCGTAATCGTTTTACCAACAGCAGCACTTGAAACCTTTGTTTCAAAAGTAATTACTGCTGTTTCATCAGACTTCAAATCCCCAACCTGAACTGTGAGTAAACGCGTTGCTTCATCGAAAGTATAGAACTCTTCTGCTAACGTCTCTCCATTCAGTTTAAGATTTGCAGTTTCTGGATCAAACTGTAACTCATCAGGAATAGTGTCTGTAATTACAACATTTGCCCAATTCGTATCAAAGCTTGGTGCTTTCCCATTTTTTGCAGTGATTGTATACGTTAATGTATCTCCTGTATACGTTTTGCCATCAGGGCTATTTGAAACAACTGTTTTTGTAGCTTCCGGTTTATCTGGTAGCACATCAACCACTGTGAACTTTGCTGCTGGCTCAAATACAGCATCACGATAAGGCAACCTTTCACTTGGGTTGATATTCCCGAATTGATTTGCTCCAATTAAACTATTTGTAGAAGGTGCAGGCGGACTAGTATCACCAGGTAGATTTAGTGGGTGATTCAGGTCAGGCGCATCTCCAACATGATCTTCAAGATAAATCGTTACAATATCACCAGCATTTAAATATCCTGGAAAGTTAAATTGCCAATTACCTTCTCCATCTACTTTTCCTGCATCATGACGAGTTGTACTTCCACCTGACGTAATATCCACATATATTTGTGCACCGACTTCTGTACTGTTCACTAAGCCTGTTATTTGCTTTGTTGCATTCGTTATCTGATCCACTGTAAGCTTTGCTGGCTCTGGCGGTGTAATATCAATAACAGTAGTAAGCGCTACTTCTCCCGTTCGATAAGGTGTAAGCACACCACCGACATTTGTAGCCCGAAAAGGTACTCCACTCATCTCTTTACCAGCTATTTGGAATCCAGGGATATCATGATCTTCCTTTCGCCAACGCACAAGAAAGTCACTATCACTTTCACCAGTATACATATTACCTAAAGTGTCTACATAAGATACATATCCTTTTACGCTATCATCAGCATAAACCGGCCTCATTCTAGCATTACCATGCTCATCAAATGGATCTGATCCGCCAATCGGTACATACCCTAATAAAATAGTTGATCTTTGTTCTAAATCTGCATCCGTAACAGGTACCCAGATCAGTTCAGGTGGTGCATTCTGCCCAGAAATTCGTCTATAGCCATTTCGAGCAAAATCACTTTGAAGGGTACTGTCAGTACTCACAGCAGTATTCGATGTTCTTGCTACAGAAAATCTTTCTACATTTTGGTAATCGTGAGTGGCACGCCCATCCATATTCGCTGAAGTATTCCAAATAGAAATATCCGAATTTTCAATAATGAAATTACCAGTTCCACTACCACTATTGCCCAAAAATGCACGATTTGCAAGCGTTCCACTAGTACTTTGATTGCGAATATCAAAGCTTAACGGAGAATCCAATTTTATTTCATGACCACCATTGCTGGAAGCATAGTTTACTACTCCGCCATTATTGTTACCGACGATAAATACACTAGAGCCTGGTTTAAATTCAACTCTACAATTGCTTGGATTCGATGCTGAACTATTAATACTAAAATTCGGTCCAATCTTAAGCGTCTCATTACCCGATCTTCGTGAAAGCAAATTAACTAGTGAGCCTTCTTCTGCTATAAATTGAGCATTATTGACATTAAAGTAAACAGCTGAACCTGCCATATTGGCATTATAAGTCGAATTTTTACCAATCCGCATCTCATCCCAAAAATTATATACAGCTGGGTAATTCGTGTAATTACTGTTTCTATGCCTTAAATAAACAAAGCTTCCTTCTCCTACCTCAAACTTCCTTGAACCTGTAGTTTCACGAGTTGGAGATGTACTTGTATTTGATTCAAACCAGATAGCAGAGTAATCATACGCTGCAATCATACCCTTATAGAAAGAATATGGCTCAAACTCCATTCCACCTGTATAAAAGTTTTCGGCACCTGTTACAATATCATTATAGCCCCACACACTCACTTGACCGTGACGAGCATTAATTAATCGGCCACCAACCAGTTGATTACCGCTACCAAGAGCTGTTCCAGTACCTTCTGCACCACGTGGTGTATAAATATTTCCTATACGGTATTGCCAAAGTCCACGGTGGACATTCCCAATAGCGTTGCCAAGAGCACTTCCTCCGCCTCCCCACTGGTTTTGACCATTTACAAATGACCACGAATTCGCTAAGCTTCCTTCTAAATCTCCTGCACTATTATTCGTTCTAACTTGAACATTATGCATATGGAAAACTGGTACATCTGAAAAGCGACCATGGTTATTGCGAAAGCTGGTTAAGTTAGCAATGCCATCCACATTGATTGAACCGTTTCGCATATCAATTAAGAATCCTTGACCATCAATCTCAAGAGAATCTGCTCGTCGTATTGCTGTACTAGTAGTCGTCAAAACATTACCTGTCAATACAATTTTTGAAACTGTATTATCTGTAAATGCATCTCTAAATTCTGTCCAATTTGCTACACGTCTTACATTTGTCTCTGGTCTAAAGTTAAATTTTGCATTCCAGGCTTCATTTTGTTCAGCATTCAACTCCGCATATGACTCTTTATATTGCGCTTCCGTCATGTCTCCAGTAATACGATTACCACTTCTAGCAGATGCAAATCTTCCATCCAGATAAGCTTCCATCTCTGCTGTTGTGATCTCATCTTGATTCCGAAATTCTTTTTCAGTTTTAGAAGTATTAGGCGGTAAGCTAATTTCCGCTACAGGTGACTTTAGTGGTTTAATATCCTTTAAGCGCACTAATTCTTCACCTTCACCATTTTCTAAAACTAGATCTCCCTGTACTGTACTACCACCAGCTACTTCTAAAGTAATGACCCCCATACCTTCTGTAACTGTGAAGGGACGTCTATTATCTTCACTAACAGCTTGATCTGCTGTAGCGTCGTGGAGGTCAAGCGATACACCTTGTAACTTACCAGCAGCATAAACTAAACCTGATCCCATCATTTCTCCGAAATGACCTTCACCAGTGAAATAAAGAGCAAAGTCATGATTTTGATCAAGATCTAATGAAATTGCAAATGTATACGATCCATCTCCATTATCCTTGACAATACGAATATTATCATTACCATCTGCTGTACTAGCCGTGACTGGTTCCGACTCATCTTCTTGTGGTGCTTCTTCCAAAGGTTCTTCCGTTGCTTCCTCCGAAGCGTCAGTTTCTTCTGAGTCTAAAAGTAATGGCTCAATTTCAGATAACCTAGCAAGCTCTTCACCTGCACCATTCTCTAAAACTAGATCCCCTTGGTCTCTATTTCCACCGATTAACTCTAAAGTGATCACTCCTGATCCATCTTCAATGCTAAAAGGTCTGCTATTCTTAAATTCTGGCTCATCACCTGTAGCTTCTCCACTAATAACTTCTGGAAAGTCCTTCATTTCAAACTTACCATCAAACTCACCGCTATCTTGTAGCCTAAGTAGCTCATCAGATATACCTGAGTCGAAGATATTTCCATCCATTTCTTCCCCAGTGTAACGAAGTACAAAGTCTTGGTTCTGATCAAGGTCTAATGAAAGTGCAAATGTGTATGTTCCATCTTCATTGTCTTTGACAATACTAATGTCATTATTATTTTGTTCTGAAACACCTTGTGGCGCTTCATTTAAAAGATCTGCTGTTGCTCCGTTCAAATAAAACGAACTAAATAGTAGTACAATCGCAATCAACCAGATACTGATTTTATTTTGTCGCACGTTTCATTCCCCCTCTCTCTCGTAGTTAAAAGTAAAACCGTACTCGCCATGAGTATTACCATAGCCCAGTTCATACCTGCAGCTGAAGTATCACCTGTTTTCGGTATGTTTGGCTTTGGTTTTTCACCAGGTGGTGCAGGCTTTTCACTTGGCGGTGGCGTTTTACCGGGACCCGGTTTTTCAGGATCCGGTTTGCCAGGACCTGGCACATCGACTAGTGTTACATCCGCTCTTGTTTCAGCTGAGATTGTAATACTTCCACTGAAAACAAGCATCATTAACCCCAATGTAACAAAACATAATTTAACAATCTTCATTTTCTTCCTCTCTTTCGCCTCATCATTTTCTGAAGAGTCTCCCAATCAGATCCATTTTATGGTCCATTATCTTCTCAGAAGTTCTGAAATTTCACCAGACTCCAGTAATTCCTTTAGTCTTTCTTTATCTTTATCTATATCTGCTTCTCTTTTCTTCTTACGACGACGCCATAAAAGGAACCATAAGAAAAGAAGTAGTCCTACAATCAAAGCAATGATCCACCAATAATCTAATAGATAATCTAACCAAGTTTTCTCTGGTTGTGGGTCATTAATTGCTTCGGCATTCACTCGATTCGCATCTTCCGGTAGAACTGTGAAGTCCATGCTCCATTCCCATTGCTGTCCCGTAAATCCAGCTTTCGGATCATCCGTAACTGCTTTAATGCGATAAGTGTAGTCCCCTGCTTTCATCTGGTCTCCGCCTAAGAATACAGGAAACCTAAAGTTTGAGTTCGGGGCAAAAGCAACGGATGGCATTGTATGTGAGTACAGTACTTCCGTTTTGCCTTTCTCACTCACACTTCCTTCGATTCTAACTTTCGTTAAAAGTGCCGGTCTATCATTTTGCAACTCTGCAAGAAATGCTTTACGATAATTGACTAAACCTGCTGTTATTCCTTTTAGTTCCATGTTCGGTTTGTCAATTTCCTTTTGAACTGTAATCTTAATCGCTAAGGCATAGGCATATTTGGAATCAATCGTTACACCTTCACCTGTTTCTGTCTGTTCTCCCGTTTCTTCTTCTGCAAAATGCCATGATCCCAGAATGACACCTTCCGGTGCATCTGCTGGCACTTCTATATCTAGTGATACAGTCTTTTCCTTACCAGCCGGAATGACTGCTTTAATATCACTTGCATGAACTTCTGCGATATCACTCATTTTTATTTTCAATGAGCTGTCGTATTCTTCTGCTTGCTGTGTGTAGTCGATTTCACCATTTGCATTTGTGAAAGTCGTAAACACATTGCTTAATACTGTGATGTCTCCGCCGCCTCCGGTATTACGGATAACTGTTTGAATCGTCTTCTTTTGACCAGGAGCCAGTTTTAAATCAAAGTATGATGCTTGTGGATCTATTTCATCTTTTTTCGATGGTACTTTTCGCACTGAATAGCTTGCAGTGTTTGCTTCAGCGACCATTGGTGCAGCTATATTCCCTACTGCTAACATCAATAGAAAAATAGCGAGTATCTTTCTCAGTTGAGTTTTTTTCATTTTTTATCTCCTTATTTTAAAATCTCTATTTTGGTATAGCTTTGACTATTTTTCTCTTTTTTAGGCAAGAATCTAAAGCATGGTTAGCTCTGATTCTTATGATTATTATTTTAGTAAGTATACCTTTTCAGGAGCCTTGGCTTCTGAAAAGGTATACCGTTTATGTTGAACTTAAGCTTCTGGAGTACCAGTTAAAGTCCAAGTAATTGTTGAAGTAAAGTTACCATACTTTAATTGAGCACCAGGAACAATTAGTTTTACATCTCCTAATTCCCAATCTAAGCTAGATTGCGCTTTTGCTACATCGTTCGCTTTTAAAATATCAGTTGTAGCTGTAGTACCAATCTTT
>Ga0131853_10002261_pt1 | contig 34539 bp, 26 predicted proteins | sample TergutLab28metaG_FD_92764 | JGI IMG/M metagenome (GOLD analysis project Ga0131853, IMG submission 92764) | Labiotermes labralis P1 segment gut microbial communities from Petit-Saut dam, French Guiana - Lab288 P1 (version 2) (version 2) | ecosystem: Host-associated > Arthropoda: Insects >... | reverse complement strand
GACTTATTTGTTGAGTTATTTCATGGGTTGTATTGTTCTGGTTCGATGTGTGTTGGTGTTACGGTGTGGTTTGGCTGGGGTGGTGTGGTATCCTTATACAGGCTGAAGCCCCCAGCCAAACCACAACATAACACCAACACACATCGAACCAGAGCAATACAACCCATGAAATAACTCACAAATAAGTCGCAAGTTCCTGAGGATGGATGTATTAACACCTGAAACATGTTGAGCATTAATAATGAAATAATAAAGCAAGTGACATCAAGTTGGTCTCTCTTTATTCATTGTCATAAATCATGCACCCTGCAGACCAGATATTTCTTAATATGTTTGTTTTAATTTAACCCTTGCCATGTAAATTGTTTATATTTATAGAACTGAATTATGGGCGTTTTTCTTGTTTCAGCCAATTCCCTACTGGCTGTATAAACTGCATGGATTGAACATCAGCTACAACTGTGAGATCTGTGGCAACTTCACATACAAGGGTCCCAAGGCTTTCCAGAGGCATTTTGCTGTGCGTCAATTCATTGTTTTAGTGTCTTACTTTAGGCTGGTTGTGTATGCCTCTCTACTGTGGTTTAAGATCATACTGTTCAGATGTTAGCAAAAAATGTTTTAAATTCATGTTATATTATGCTGAAGATTAGGCATTGAAACAGCTTTGCCTTTGCAGAGGAATATTTTTCATTTTGAGTTTTTATTTATAAACTGTGGTATAAACCACAGTTAGTGTTCTCTGAAGTTTTCTGTCATTTATACTCTTGCAGGATTGTTAATTTCCCGCCATTTAAAGTATAATGTTCAAATCCAGTGGTTCGTCAGGAAATAAGGGATTTTGCGGCATGTAATGAAATATTAACAAACAAAACTGTTTATAATTTTATTCTAAAAATAATATGATGCTAGAACTCTGCTGTTGAATAAATAGTACTTTAAATCATTACCACAAAAAAGTGACAAAATAGAAGGCATTAGTGTATTCTCAGTTCATACTGTGCACTGGTATTCTTTCTCAGGAATGGCGTCATGCTCATGGAATGAGATGTCTGGGGATTCCAAACACAGCTCATTTTGCCAATGTTACACAGATAGAAGATGCCCTTGCATGTAAGTGTTACAGTTTACCTTTTATTGTTATCCTCTATTTGTTAGTTGCGCGAGATACATCTTTAAAAATGTTTTGGTCTGTAACATGATACCAAATGTGACATTTGATAGAAGGTGGCTATAAATGATAGTGACAGATATGAATATCAAGTATTGTGGGATGTTATAAATAGTTTGTTATGGACATGTTACATTGAAGTAACCCCATCATGTGTCATACAATGATGATGATGATGACAGTGACAATGAATGGGTGATTTCAGGCTTCTGCCACAAAGTAGATGAGAATTGCACTCTTCTGGGTTATTATGAAGTGCGTAGTGGTAATTTCTTACAGACATTGAGGGACAACCTTTTAGTCACATCCTCACAGTTCAAGAATCCAAAAGATAGCTGCCTGCAGCCCCAATATGGAGTTTTAATAGGGAAGAATGTGGGCAGTGAAAATATCTCAGTGGTATGGTGTCAGCCAGTAGGGTTGTTGCAAGTGATTGGATGGAGGGGAATGTAGTAGTCAGTATAGCTGTATAGTAATGCTCCATGATCAAAGGAATTCTAACCTGTGTGATAGCAAGACACAGAACACTCACATGAAGGAAGTGGGAAGAAGGAAAGAAAGTATTAGATTAATAAATGATAATCTAAAACAAAACAATAGGAGTGGGGGAAGTTGTAGCCCAGTGCTGTAGCATGGTAAAATACCATGTGCAGAGCCGGGACTTTTACCCCTCCTCGTTTTACGTTGCGGTTTATTACCATTTGTACTGATTTCTACTCATTTGTTCTTTGTTCTAGTCTTCTATCTACTTCCTCTCTTACTTGTCCCTACCTATCACCCCACTGTTGAGTCCATTGTATCCTGGCTCTGCACAAAGTGTTTTACCATGTTATAGCACTGCGCTACAACTTCCCCCTCCTATTGTTTTGTTTCAGTTTACCATTTTTAATATAATACTTTCTTTCCTCCTCCCACTTTGCTTGTGTGAGCGTTCTCCTGTGTCTTGCTATCACTTAGGTTAGAATTCCTTTGATCATGGAGCATTTCTGTCCAGTTACACTACCACACTCCCCTCCATCCAACCACTTGCAACAACCCTATTGGTTGACATCACACTACTGAGACATTTTCACTGCCCACACTCATCTCTATATAAACTCTGTACTGGGGCTACAGGCTTTCTTGTGGATTCTCAAACCCTGATGATGGGACCAATAGGTTGTCCCGAAATGTCGGTAAGAAATTACCACTGCTCGCTGCATAACCCAGAAGAGCGCAGTACTTTGAATGAGGTTTCTCTGAATGTCAGTGTGCCTTACATGCAGGATACTAGACACACACCATTGACACAGTACCTGTTCTTACAGTATGGGAGAAGCTGAAGAATCAGAAACACGGAGAACGCTGGCAACCTGAGCAAGAGGAGGAGTATGAAGATTCACAAGGAAATGTGGTTAACCGCAAGACTTACGAAGATCTGAAGAGGCAGGGGCTGCTGTGATTTCTTCTGATTGCATGATGTATAAACTATCAATAATGTGTATGGGTGAATGTGGAGTCTTGATTACTAGGTGTAAAGTGATCGTGGTTTATTTTATATTTTATTTACTATTTAAGCTCACCTGTCTGCCCAAGCACCACACAATGGAGAACATTTAGGGAGCTGAGATGCGCTCCATTTAGTTCTAGACTGTATCACTTGACTGATCAATTCCAGGTTCTTATTTTGTGTTTAATGTTTAGAAAAGTACACTTATGAATAGCACTTTCATTACAAGAGTGGTCATTCCCAGACATGGCTGCTGGTCAGAGTGCATCATAAACTGTCTCACACCCAGCATCCTTACATTCTGCTGGTATGCCTCTTGCAGTGTTTCCATTATGTGAAAAACTACAGTCAAAAAAAGATATACAGGTGGAAAACTGTCTCCATGGATGGAATGGTCAGCCTATCCACAGTATTAGAAGAGAACTTAAAAATACTTCATATTATAACTGGAGGTCAGCACTATAAACATGGCATTAATGTGAAATTTTGAGGTTATATCTGACAAATTTCATATGTACAGAATGTGAAAGTACATACTAATTTGACAGGAATTAAATGGAATAATAAGAACAGAGTAACATCAACAAACTTTGAAACTTAAGTAACTGAAAAGTATGCTTTATGTGTTTTGTTCCAAGTGCTGCGTCTTACACATATTACCCCACTATGTTTCATCCAAGTCCTTTTGCCTCCTGCATTTCTTAAAAATGTAATGAATGCTTAATCTATCTCAGGATACATGTGACCCAAATTTTGTGTATACCTATGATCACATAAAGCTTACAACTATTGATGGATCATCACCCTTCCTTTATTTCACATCGCTGTACTCACTTCCACTCAATGCCATCTTATCATTCTATGTGTTATGTTGATGGTATTCATCTTTATCTGCATCATACTCCATTGCTGGTGTAAAATCACCTTCAATTTGTTAAACGTGTAGTGACCATTATGTCTCAATTATTCCCAGTTCATACCTGCTCCTAGCTATCTCATGTCATTAAAACCTTTAGAGATATGTAAAACCTCTGTGACTGTAAGTATGCTCCTTCACTTAAACTGTCCTGTGCATTATGTACATTTGAGATTCACACAGCAGTGACTACAGATATAACTGTCTTTTGGTATTGTAGACAGGCAACAACATTTTGAAGAAGCCTGATGCCCACATCTTTAGCGTAGAAAAGGAAACTGCATGGAGAAAATCATAGACACAGGAAAGGGAATACATGGTTTGGAGCAAAAACAGAAACAGCAGGAGTGGTATAAACAATGGCAACATTGTCACTCCCATTGTACGTTTATAAACATTTACAAGACAACAATGGTCATACTTTACTTTTAATTTGAAAATTCTAACAGGCTGATGGGTCAAGTCCTAATCTGAAAGCCAAGGCACTGCACATTTGACTACAGTTCAGAATGTGGGACACTGTAATATTAACAAACTACAGTATAACTCTGAAGCCCATGTAGTTAGCTACACATATTGACTGTTATCATTACACAAGTAAAATGACAGTTGTACAAGTTTTCAAAGTTGTCTTGTAAGACATGTCAAATATCTGAAAGAGTTCATTAACATGACAAAACATTTTAAATCAGAACAAACAAAAAGTTCTCTCTGCTACCAAATACACCCAGAGTAACCAGCATCACGGAAAACATGGAAACATACTTTCAAAATATGAAAATCTCGAGAGTCAACCTATTACGACATCGCAACCATTTAAGGAAAATTATTTTTTTAACATTCTGATGTACGCATTTTCAGACCATATAAACAAGGAATGTATTTCCATTATGAGAAGACATATCACTCAAAACGTGAATACGTTTTAAAACATGTGCATAAAAGTGATGTATCAAAGGAAAATTACTTGCTCAGCACACGATAAACTCTGACCAGCAATGACTGCATGATATTCCAATATGATTCTGCACTGACAACATGCAACACATTTGGAAGTACGTATAGCTCAGTACTAAGTACATAAACAAAACATAACATCAACAAGCCACCCTAGCTTGAGACTCAACTCTTTTCTGTACTCATATCTGCTTTCATTCCCAAAATTAAATCACTTATTCTTGTCTTGTTCATTGTATGACGTTCCCTCCGTCAATTCAATGGCACAAGTACGAGGGAACCAACCTCGTTCCCGTTTATTAATTCCATCATGCTGAATTTTCTCTCCAAACAACCAGTATCTGGAACACAAATGAGTGATGTTTAATCATAAAAATCCAAGACACCTGTTCAATAAAAGTAATTAACACTACCTGGTTTTCCTGATAAATTTTGCTACATTTTACATTTTTTAAAAATATATTATGTTTTATGGCATACAGAAATATAATTTACACAAAGGTAAATAAGAATGAGATAATACTCGATCAAGATGGAACAAAATGTCTTCATTCTCACAGCACCATAATTCTCACAATTAATCTACAGTACATAAACCTTCATGTTCTATAATACTCACCTGAAACTTTTTTTTTCCTAGGCTAATACATAACCAGACATACAGTATATTATGCAATAATTAGTTAAGATTTTTACACATACTTTACAGTGGTCTAAAAAACTGGACTATTTGCTTTCCTGTAAACAGTTATAAACAATGTTTGTTGTTACATGCAACTTAACTCAACATCAACAAATTGTTGTAGACACAATGTAACCTTATAGACAGAAATAACATACATTTTGAATGAAAGCAACGTGTTCTACACTTTCAGCACGAAACATTCACCAATATTTACTAATACCAGGCAACAGATATGACCTCTGTATCATATTCTCATTTTCACGTTCTGTAAGAAACAATCAAGAACAATCACAGGATACTATTGCAGAGTTCCGAAAAGCGGACATTAGCAAGTGCTTCTAGGAACTGTATAAACACATGGGCTTCCTAATATGAAGTTACAAGGGGCGCATTAAAATGGGATAGAATGGAGTAGCAAGTAAATGTTGTTCCCATGGGGGGGGGGTTTACATTTTCTTTCTTATCTTGAAAGCGGTAACAATAAATTTCAAATACTGCAAATGTTACATAAAAATGTTAGATCTTCATCTGAATGCTGATGATAGCCCATACAATAACTTGACAGGAGAAAGCATGATATAAAATTATATGATTTTATATTCACAGAATGACATAAGTAGAACAAAATATGACCATTACATATCATAGAAAATTAAATTAATTGTAGTGTGCCTGTAAGGAAATCAATGTAAGCCTTACTAATATCTACCTTAATAATTAATTTTGACGAACTAACTCTATGCAGCAGAGACCTTCTTGAAAAGTCATATAAATTTGAATTAATGATCACAATTATTACTTTACCAAAACAACTTGTAACATTGGTTATAACACAGACCTTCTCCAGCGTGTAACTAGAATAGTGTTTCCTTTCTGTAGTGGAATGCGTGGCTCATCTGTGAATGGAGGATGACAAAGTACCCTCCAACCTTTTGTAATAGGTACCCAGGATCCTGAGTAATTCTCCACAACTGTGTAAGTACGAGTTCGCTGACGTTTCTCACACTTTTGCTGCTGCTGTTCAATCTTTTTTGTGGGGGAGGAAGTACCAGAAAGACCAAAAACACAATGATAAATCACATTAACATTTATATAGAACAATGAATCAGTTTTCTAGAAAATCACGTACCTTTAATACAAAAAAAAGTGTGGGTTGGCATTATGAATGAAACCAACATCCAAGCACCAAAGCTATATCAAATTGAACTCAAGTTACAAGGTTGCTCATAAATAATTTGCCAGTTTTAAAATCTATTTTAATACAATTATGGCGCAACTCACAAACCCTGCAGGTGCCAAACTGATACATTTGTGGTTTTCAGTTTAAAGACATGTATGCATATTAAAGCAACATGCACCAGGAGCACCACAAACACACAACAGTAATGCAGTTTGTGATTTCATAAACATTAAAGAGCAACACAAAATGTGTTGCACAAGCAGTTTAACACCACTCTCATACACAATTTAATGACACTACTTACCTACAAAGAGAATAATACAGGGTTATTTGAAATGACTGTCGGGGTTTTAATAGAACAACACTCCAAGTTTTTGTTACATACCTTACAGGTGCTCCATATGTGCACCCTTTGTGATTCTACAAACATCAACACGATAATCCAGTTCGTTCCAAACTGTTTGTAGCATGTCAACGGTGATGGTTTCAATGGCGGTTCTGATTCGCACCTTCAGTTCCGGGATACTTGCGGGAAGAGGAGGAACATAAATTTGATCCTTGATGTAACCCCATAGAAAGAAATCACATGGGGTTGCATCTGGAGAACGAGGTGGCAGTTGTTAAAACCCCGACAATCACTTTGAATAACCCTGTATATAAATTTCATGCTCAATCAAACTGATGTATACGAAGGTGTTCTAAGGCAAATACTTTTCACACTCATGCCATGTTAAACAATACATCTGGTAAAAGTTTGAGAGATGAATAGTCAGATAAGTTTCTGAGTATGTGCTTGACATATCAAGACTTAATGTATGATATGTGTGGATTTCTGTATGACAGTGTGGTAGGATCATTCTCTCTTGTAGAAAACACCACGAAGGGAAGCATCTTGACAAGCCAGAACTCTTTGCTTCCCAAATACTGAAAACACTGAATGCAAAAAATAAATAATCTATTTACCATCAGGACAAAACTCCACCCATTTAATTCTAAACACACAAAACGTCCTGAATGGTGAATTTCATACTGAACAGACTAGAAGAAATAGACCTATGACCCACCCTCCAATAAGTCAAAACCTTATAGTACTGGATTTTTAATGTGGGATATACTGGCGGGGGGGGGGAGTGCTTGCTGCAGAGAATATGACTTATGTCACCTGTCACCTATGCGAGAAGAAGGCAGGGGTATCACTTCAAGACTATGTATCCTGTGATAATGTAATGTGTGGGAGCAGATCTTTGAACAAATGTAAGATGAAACGTTTACATATGAATATGTCTGTGTAGGAGTATGAGGGGAGGAGAAAGATGATGGTGGTAAGAGTGAACCTCCAGCCTCACCGACGTCAGCAATGATGGGGATCAACTTGCAAATTTTGTCAATGAAAACATGACTGTCGCCCTCAGCAGCTGTGAAAACAAGTATAGATACAATAGTATGTGAAGAACAGGCAACTTACTTCAATTGACATTTGGAAGAAATGACCTAATCATGTTTTTAACACATTATATTAGATTACTGGATCTACTGTACTCACAGTCAGGGTGTACTGATCACAATCTTGAACAACAGGCCAAGTAACTCCATCTCCAATCAGATCACAGGTCAGGTTGAAAACCTGCAATAAGAGGAAGTACCACAAAAATATCTTCATAATGGTGGTCAAGTGGTTAGCATTCTTGCTGCATATTTGGAAAGTCCTGGAATTAAGTTTTTCTGTTGGAACACTCACTGTTGTAGTGCCTGCACTGTACACATGCACAAATCTGTCCTCCTTTTCCCTCCACCCTACCTCTCTTCTACCCTGGCCAAATATTTCTGGAACAAAGCACTCTGGTGTGCCCTGTTACAGTCTTCACATCACTGGAAATTCCATCTTGGCCTCCATTTAAACGTTACTGTTTCTGACTCACTGTGCACAACCATGTCAGCATCCCTGTATAAGATGGTGACAATAAGGAGCTGAAAGTTTGCACTGAGTTCATCACAACATTATGCAGGTATCCATCTGTTTCTAGTTTTTACCTCTGTTAAATCAACAGGGCTCGGATAGCACAGTCAGTATAGTGACTCGCTATGGGCTGGAAGGACTGGGGATCAAATCCAGGTGGAGTAGAGATTTTCTGCACCATTCCTGGGGCCCACCCATCATCCTATACAATGGGTACCGGGTCTTTCCTGGGGGTAAAGCAGCCGGGGCGTGGCGTAGATCACCCACCCCCATCTAGTGCCAAGGTTTAAGGAAGAGTAGAGCTATACATCTGCTCCCCCTCTGGGCCTTTGTAGCCTGTTCTAGGGTGAATTTTGCCTTTACCTTTTACCTCTGTTAAATCAAATAGGGATGAAACATAGAATTACCAACATTTAGGGATAATTATGATTCATCAATGTAAGTTTTGTGCATTTCTTGGTTTTCTCTTCTTAAACTCCTCACCATATGAATCTTGTTACTTATTTAGCTTCCATGAAATAAAAAATTGGGTGGTTGGGGGTTCATCTAGGTCCAGAAAATTACTCTCTTCATGGAGGTACCATACTTACCAGAATGCAGGATGACTCTATTCTAAGACAACTAAAATGTCTGGTAAGAAGAAACATGTTAATATTTAACACACTTAATACACAGAGCAAGTCATATTCAATCTACCTTTACCAATCAGCGTCACTGTCTTCACCTTCAGAGTCAGTGCCTTCATGTTCCTCACACGCACTCATAACATCCCCATCCTCTTCACTGTCATTCCACAACATACCATAATCCCCATCCACCTCACTGGATATACAGCACCTCTTAGAACCCTTCACAATTATTTCTGGTAAGATGTGCTGTCATGCCATTATGATCCACACTGACTAAATACTTCATCTTTATTTCTTAGTTTATAACCTTACTTGAACCCATAAAGATTCACAATTTTCTCCACAGATTGTTGGTGGTGTTAAGAATTTAAATACATGTGTTAAGGATTTTTGTGTCATGTCTGTGGTCTAATCAGTCCGAGTTCATGGCTCTTTTTATGGTTTTTAGGCTCTTTCGCAAAATTTTGAGAAGCGACTATTAGCTTCTTCATGTCCATCTGCATGGTACAACTCAGCTTTCACTGGACGGATTTTCATGAAATTTGGTACAGAAGAATTTTTAAAAAATTGTGAAGACAATTCAAGTGTCATTAAAATCTGACAATAATAAAGGGTACTTTGTATGAAGACCAAAATATACATTTTTCATCATATTTCACACTATTCTTAAAATGAGAATTGTTTTAGACAAAAGTTGTAGAGAAAATCAAAACGCATCTTGTGTTCAGTAACTTTTTTTGGAAAATTGTACCGTTTATGAGGTAATGTGGAAAAACACTGTAGAGTGGGGCAGGTCACCAATGACAATGTGGTGCATGCGCATTGCATTCTGGATATGTAAGGTTACAAATACATATACTCAGGTTGTGTAATACTCACTGCTTTTCCACTACAACAGGGGCTGCAAGAACATGCCTCATTGTTACATTGTATGTACATTGCATGTCTTTTTATGTGGGTTTGTCCAGGTTTTATATCGAACCCCTGTAGTTAAATTTTAGTTTCTCAGTAGCCATTTTCTGGTTACTAACCTCGGACTAGAGCTGTTCTCAGGTACATATAACAAGAAACTGTTTCTATGGTGCCCAGTGATTGAGAATAACTCAATCTAGAGGATCAATCAGGTTAGGTGCTTCTTTATCTGGTTAAATGGCAACACAGCCAGCTTCCAAAACATTGTGCTTCTTTAAAACATTAGATAGACAAAGTTCCAAAAAAGAAGAATGTGTAAGTTAAATTCAGTCATGCAGTGTTCTCTCTTTTGGGTTTCTTGACCCTTGAAGATGGGAACGATAGGATGTTTCAAAACATCGGTAAGGAATTACCACCCTATGCTGTGCAGTATCTCAGAAGAGGGCAGATCTCGCATGACAATTTAGCTATGCAGTCTTTGGTTTAGCTCCACGTGGTCTTGTTCGGAGCAATCAGATTCAGTGCTACATACATGAATTTAAGATAACCTCACACATTTAAGTGCCAAATTTGAGAAAAACAATCTCGTCTTTGAGTAAAGATGGTATTTTGTACATTTACTCAGTCCCTCCATGCGAATGTGGGGACATAATGCAGGGGACACCTGCTCCTATCACATTCTCTTCAATTCATTATTCACTGAGCACTTCCATCATTCATTAGCAGAATAATATGACCTATTGAAACAATTTTTAAGTAAACCACAAATGAAATACAACTCTCAGGCAGTAAAATACAACAAAACTTATCTGCAGAAATACATGAATTTTTAAAATACAGTGATACCTCGGCTAACGAAGATAATTCGTTCTGGAATCACATTCGTTAGCCGAAATCTTCATTAGCTGAAACACACATACAGACGGAAAAGATAAACTCCTGGAATGGCCCGACTGTTCATGTTTGCTGCTTAATGTTAGCGCGCGCATCTACTAAAACATTCGTTAGCCGAGTCCAAAAAACAGTGAAAAAAATCTTCTTTAGCCGAAAAATTCGTTAGCAGGGTCACTCGTTTGCCGAGGTATCACTGTATATAACACAATAAAACACTGTACTATAACTTGTCAGGCCACTGATGTTTTAATAAATATCACTACACATTCAATTACCTGTTTCAAATTATTCTTCCAGCCAAGGTTATATGGGTACACAAACTTAGGATCACCAGGATTGCGGCGATGATGAGCTTTCTCTACGATCCAGTCCTCGATACCTGTCTGGTTCCTTAGAATAGACCGCAACTGTAATAGCAACACTACAATACGTACAAAATGCTACACATGAGTGTTTAAGAAGTGCAATATACATTTTGATGTGTTCCATGTTCTGTGGATTGATTAGATGCATAAAATTGATTAAAATGACCAACGAATGCACTTGGATTAATGAATGTAATTTTACTACATAGTAATCACCCAATGCACCAGCCACATGTGGCCATCTTGTTCCCACTACCCTGAAGATGGACACATGAGTGGCTCAAACGTGTCAGTGATTACTATGTAATAAAATGGCATTCATAAATCCAAGTGCATATTTTAGGGCCTATATTCATTATTCACACAATAAGCAATTTTGGCAAAAATAATAAACTGTTATATTTACACAAAATATTTAATAAATTCAGTCCATGGCTCTGTCTAGAAGAGAAGTACAGCATCTCACTTCTTTTCCAAAACAATGCGTATACAACATGAAGTAGCTTACCTGGAAATACAGAAGCATGCCAACAGCGAGAACAACACCAATGGATAACCCCAGACAGAACACACAGAACACTACAGCATACACAGACAGAACCACCATTGGTTCTGTACCATTTCCATAATAAAGGTACCATACCTGTAGCACAAACACACATCAAATGTGAAACATTTATGCATTTACAGCAGTACTAAAACAACAAATTACTTTTATATGGTATTCAAAATAAACAGTCACATCATTACATCAACAAACAAAAACATCGTCATAAATGATGGCCATCTTCCTACAACCTTTTTCTGCTACAACATAACAAAAACAAAAAAAACAAAAAATTCTTGATTATCAACTCCAATATTTCAGACAGAACATAATTTTAATCCACTAAAAAGAACCTTTAACCCACCAGTACTGGTTGTTTTAAACACAATACAATGAAGACAGATGAGAAGGGGTATTTTACAAAAAGTGAATGCAGCTTCCACAATTTTAATGACATTTTGTAGCCATATCCTGTATCATATGCACAAAAGTCATGTTAATGTCGATGGCTGTCATTATAATATAGATTACAGTATTATGGAGTCTTCCTTGACAACTGGCCACACAAAAATTGAGTTAGTAATCAGTAATTCAAAGACTGTCACTGTCCCCACCATTAACATTTGATGTGGCAGATGACCCAACTATCCATTGTCACTCATCCTACAAACTCCTGATGACGAAGGCAGCGACTAACTCCAAAACAATGGACACCAACTCCCTTGTCACAATACTGACCACCTGAGATAAAAACCGTACATAAATTGCATTACTAACTTCCCTCCATGTGCAATACCCACCCTGTTCAGGGCTCTGTACAGAGAGCAAGAAAGCACCACACTGGCCTGTAGGCATCCACATACTGCCCAAAATAGGAAGGCAGTAAAGTGTGCATGGTTATAGTGTCCTACACAGTTGTTGATCCATGGACAATGATGATCCATTTTCAGCACACAACGCCCACCTGTCACACATTAAATCTAAGTTAGCAAGACCCTAAGTGGCTTCAAACCCATCTGTAGGATCTTCAATTATATGTAATGTAACAGAATAGACACTACGGCCAAAAATGCAACATGCTCATTTTGGTGGTGGGGGGAACAACAACAACAACAACTTGTGGAATGGGAACAGAATGTAATTAACCCCATACACTCCCTATGTATTTAGTAGTGTGAGCCATATTAAAAGGTAAAGCAATCCCATTACAGGCCTGGACAGGCCCTGAGGGTCTCAGGACGCTGAAGCTCCCAGATTTCAAGACAGTTGGCACATGAAGGTGGTAAGGTGGTCAGCCCTATGCACTGGCCACCTTTACCCACCAGGAAATATGCCTGGTACTCATTTCTGTTAGAGGCTGAGTCAACCCCAGGGCCATAATGCGGCCGGAAAGGTTATGTCAATGTAAAATTCCATTGACACCTTCGGGAATCAAACCCACAACCTTCTGGCTTGTAGCGCAGTGCCTCAACCAACTGCACCACTGCGTGCTCCCTGTGGACCAAGTTACTTTTGTCAAAAAAAAAAAAAGTGATTCACAACTGCCTTTTGAAATGACTTCTGTCTTTGGCATACAAAGACTTCCACTGATAAATGTATGTCACCTGTGTACAAACACAATGACAACTGGTTTGACAACTGATAAATTATATGATTCCCACACAAAAGCAAAAATCATTGCAGTATTAAGTTACCTTGATGTTGGACCAAGTATTAGTATATGTGGTATTAAGTCCATCTCAACCTAGAAATGCAAACGTTTAGAACTTAAACCTTTAAAACACAGTGGTAACTAAAATTACCACCTGTTTTAGTGTTAAGAAACTGCATTTTCTCCACACAGTGTATCAATGGGTCATATGATTCTCAGAATAAACAATAATCATTTTCCTCAAGAGAGCGGTTTGCAATGGAGACTAATGAGATACACACACACACACACACACACACACACCATTGCCTCCAGTGTGGATCAGCATGCGATGCCATGTAACAACGTGAAGAATAATCTCTCTGTACCATGTGTTTGTCCATTTCACCTGACATGCTCCAGAGCGTGCACATTCCAATAAGTATTAATTCAATCTCAAACGAAGATTCTGGCACTTGTCACACTTATTCTTCACACACCATATTAAGTAAAATTGTATTCTGTGTTGGTTTTAAGTGTTGCAAATACTGTTCGATTACTGCCCACACTGATTCTTAAATATCTCAGTGCAGCAAAGGCAGCATATACAATATGTGACCACATTTTCACTCTTTGATTTTACTCTCCCCTCAAGAAAATCACAAACAAAATGGAATCCTGTGTTTGTATACAACTGTAACTGTGATGCTAATAACAATATTAACATGTAAATAATAGGCAAATGGCTAAAAACAGAACAGAAATCAGAAAAGGGCACTATTAGGTACTACTGAGGTCATGCTTGGTATAGTAATACTATAATTCTGTTCACAAGATCATTAAAAAAGATGCATTATAGATGATGATGGGTTGTGACATGTTTCAACTAGTTGGGCACCAGGGTCTCACTGTGCAGGCCAGGGCTTGATCCCAGGACAGTTCATGTGGAATTTGGGGTGGAGAAATTATCACTGGGACAGGTTTTTCTCTGAGTGCTTCTATTTTCCCCTGTAAGTACATTCCACCTGTGCTCCACATCAATATTTCATTATCTACATCAAACTCTACACAATCTTAGCAACTGACAGCACTGTTAAATAAAACAGTTTTTCACTTCTGTACATAAGACAATAAATTTTTACATTAAATGCAACTTCAGGTGGACAGCACTGCTATTTCCATACACTCAAAGACAGGACAACTGTAAGTCTTACAATAACACAAGAATGATGCTAGAAGACTAGGCATAGTAAGTGAGCGTTGTTTGACCATGCATCTTCCTCATGAAATAATGTGGCATGCCAACTTGATGCAACTAGGTAATTTTTATTGATATATTCTTAGCTCGACATGTTTCGGGTACATACGCCCATCATCAGGAGCATTAGATGTTGAGTTGCAGCATATGGTTTTCTGCACCGAGTTTTTGGATGGGTGGTGATCTTGAGAGCCAATGCGTGGGTCATGTGTACGGTGCGGATGGTGCCGTGCAACATCGGCTCTCAACACCACCCATCCAAAAACTCGGTGCAGAAAACCATATGCAGCAACTCAACATCTAATGCTCCTGATGATGGGCGTATGTACCCGAAACATGTCGAGCTAAGAATATACCAATAAAATTACCTTGTTGCATCAAGTTGGCATTCCACATTATTTCATAGGCATAATAAGTGATTTGACTTACAGACAAGAAATACATAAATGCATGCTGTACAGAACAAATGTTTTGAACATATCTGTCAGTTGTTTGATGGTAAAAAAGACACATCATTGTAATATTACTGGAAACCAAAAGAACACATTCATAACAAAAAAAAAGGTTCAAAACATGAATGGTATATCACAGCCATATTTCCACATTTCAATAACCCCATTATTTTTTGTGGATGACAAATACATCAGAAGAGCTTGTTACATGAAGAAAATTTAATGTCAAACATTTCTCCTTGTTTGTGACAAAAACCATTGCCTAATCATTTTTCAGGTGCTTATGTATGGGTTTTTACTGAAATATATCAGGTTCCAAAAGCTGCACATTGACTAGTTGAGGAACAACTGGCTTTTCTAGAAGAACTCTACTCCATGCAGTTAGTTAATTTTGTACATAAGAAACCCACATTAAAAAGTGTTCATCCAGCAAACACCAATTGCATATGGCTGAAGTGAAGTAAGAAATCACTAAAGCATAGGTGGAAAACATGCCTGAAATTTACACTGGAAAAAGTATGAAAAAGTTGGACAATTTGATTTTATTTTATAAATACAAATGTGCATTACAGTATCATATAGTAACTTACACTTGCGACAGTGATGTGCTCTGGGTGCCTTGTACCCTTGGCAAGTGTTGCAAAACTGGAGATAAACAACATCCTCCGGCTGGGTCTGGACAATGCCATAAATGAGACAAAGAAAGATGCTGAATACACTTTGATCACATATCTTACAGAAGACAGTTTTATCAATTGTTTTAAATATCCCGCTGGATTCTTACTGGCTTCCATTGTGGAGGTAAGTAGCCTGGTCCTTCGTAGATTGCACTCATGAAGTTATATAATGTAAGGCCACTGAAAGCGAGGAATATAGCAGAGTTGAGCAAGCCTCCAACAGTTTCAGCAGGAGGCCACCACATGTTGCTACAGTGGACCGTCATAAATGATACACACTTGATTATACCTGTAAACAAATTCTATCATTACAATTCTACCAATGAACATCCATCCCATTAACTGTTTCACCATGAATTTGATATTCTTCCAAAACTATGGCAGCACATCATACATATCTACAATTTGATGTAGACCAGTATGTTGACACTTTTGATTGTTGACATGTCTGTAACAAGTACTGGCTCATTACGCTACAATATTAGATACACTAAACCCCTTTAATTCCAGTAGCAGGGATCTGTACAGCTGATGTCCGTCAACTGTACTATTCCTTTTACCTGCTCAACCTCCACGATCCACAATCCCACGAAGGGCACAGCAAATACCCATTTAATAGCAATGGCCAAATTAAAGACTTGAAAAAGGTACAGCAAAATCAATTTATTCTGTATATGTAAAATTCCAGGCAGAACAATATATAAGTGGCTGAAAGAAGAAGAAAAATTACATTCACTCACAGATTCTGTAGGAGGCAACATACGGCATCAGAGAAAGATACCTAGACTCTGTGAAAACAGTACTGTAAATCAGAATTTGTATAGGTGGTTCCTAGAAAACTGTAGTGAAAAAATGTGTATAAGTGGGGTACTTTTGAAAGTCAAAGCAGTTAAATATAACAAACAACTCATCAGAAGCAAGCAGTTTTACAGCTCCTGAACAGTTGATTTGGTGGTGGAAGATGTGATGTGGGATACCGAATTAGTCTTACAAGTGGATCTGCATTTAGTGACAGTAAAGCAGCTAAAATTCCACACAAAGTGATGATGATGATGATGATACACTGATGACAAGAGTACAACTGTGTCAAAGCAGCACTCTATTGCAATTTGCTCTCAGAAAAATTGTTAGGTCATAAAAATGCACCCAACAAACTTTGAACAAAAACACAAGAGTGCTGTGCATCATGACTAGCAATCATAACCTTAAACCAACATGTACTGGGAAACGGTGTCCCACACATCTAAAATTCAACCTGATACTTCTGCATGTTATCTACAAAAATATTTCCAACAAATGGATGTGAACAACAATTTTGATTCATTTTCAGAAGAGTTCGTACCCCATCAAGATACCATCTGCATTCCAAAAAACTTGAATAATGCTCTGTTACTGCTCGATCACAGTCCAGCCTATTCTTCTAATGATGTCCGGACTGGCAAGAACTGTGTATCTGAGACCCATTAATCAAGAAACTATTTAAGCATGTAAAGCCTATTACCACAGTAGCCGCTTGTTCATATTGTATCCAGGATCAAAATCCAGGAAGTGTGTCATCCCCGTTGTGTGTGTGAAAGTTAGAAAATTGTATGTAGTGCAACACAGCTGTGTCACTTGAGGTGTATTTAATGACTATATGATGGACAACTACATGTTTCGGCCTGTACTGTTTTTGCTTTATTAGATTCCTGTTTTTGTTTTGTTTTGCTAATAAGGCATGTATGTAGAGATCTCTACACCACGTGCACATGCATGCTTATAGTAGTTCTTAAGTTTCCTTGGGACAACCTGAAGATGGCCAGTACAGGCCAAAACATGTAGTTGTCCATCATATAGTCATTAAATACACCTCAAGTGACACAGTTGTGTTTGACTACATACAATTTTCCAAGTTCCTGTATCAAAAGTTACAGAACATACATGCCCTGCAACATACTGCACATGATGTTTGTTTAGCTTCTCAACCAAGAAAGGTAATAAAATAGCAATTTAAGAGCAGTGGAAAAACATGTTGACAAACATAACATCACAGAAGATGAGACATTGTTAACACCATTTTCAGAACTATAAGTGAAGGGTGCTTATAAATGCACTTAGGATTCATCTAGAAACAAACTACCTAGCAGTATGGAATAAGGCTAATAAGGATACTCCAATCATGCAGCCCCTTAATAAAAAAACAAATCAAAGCCTCTGTTAAAATAGGTAAAAGACAAACCTAAAACCAGGAACAAAGGGAGTCACTCAGACAATAAACAAATGGCACCAACATCGAATATTAAACAAAGAGCATCATTCATTGCACGTAACCTGTATTAAGCACTATATAGTTAAAAAAAAAAACACTGTTATAATGTGACAAACAAAAGTATTTGAACAAGAATGAACTGTTTGAATATAAGGAATAACATGTGAAATATTTAAGTAACATACCAACAAATGCACATATATAGTCCTTAATAATCTAAAATTTACATTAAAACATGAAAATGCTCCTACATGTTTCAATTATATGATCATCCTCAGGGAACATACTTTGTTCTGCTAAAGCTACAGTTTAAAAACACTCAGTTATTTACTTACCAAATTAATATAACAAAGTAAATAACTGAGTGTTTTTAAACTGTAACTTTAGCAAGGAAAAACGTATGCTTCCTGAGGATGATCGTATGATTCAAACATGTACGAGCGTTTCAAGTATTTTAATGTAAATTTTAGATTATTAAAGACTATATATGTGCATTTGATGGTGTGTTACTTAAATAAACTACAAAAATGCATGGTGCAATGATAAAGATAACAAGTGAAAGTTTTGAACAACTCATGTCCTTTAGTCAATAAAGTAAATCATGTCATCAAACACAGGTTAGGTAGTGAAATTATAGCACTCCACAATCATGATGTTCATGTAAGAGATCGACTGTTTCACGGTAAGGGGTATGGCAGCTTAGATATTATGCATGTCAGTTCTCATTTTTCTTCTGAGAGAAGAATTATTCAAAACTGGGATAAATTATACATATATACATAAAATTCATGGATCCATAAGTGTGACATAAAGACAGTACAATGTGGAACAAGCCATAAATACACATATACACAATTACAATGTAAAGCATTACAAAAATTTTACAAAAACGGTATCATAAATCGTCTATACAAATAAAATATTCACCTACAGAGTAAAAGGAGTGCATATGTAAGTATTTTCTTAAGGCTGTTTTAAATTTTGCCTTGTCATACTTCAGGATTGTCACATTTGGCAGTAAACTGCAAAAAAATTTTATGCCAAGACAGAATGTACATTTTGAAAACAAGATAGGTGGCATTCAGTCTATGAAAATGGTGATTATTCCTTGCATTAATATTGTATATAGATGAATTTGTTTGAAAATTTTCCTGGTAACTGATAATGAAGTTCAACAATGAAAGTATATAGAGGCATGAAACGGGCAGAATCTTGAATTCTTTAAATAGGCTTCTACATGAAGTTACAGGTTGTGCACCAGCAATAATTCTGATTATTTTCTTTTGTAAAGTAAAAATCCTCCCACTGATGGAAGAATTACCCCCAAACTTATTCCATGTGTTATAACAATGAAATTATGCATAGTAAACTGATTTGAGGGTGTTAATGTCACTGATATGGATGATTGATCTAATGGCATTTACATGTTCCACAACTTAGGAATCATTTGCTCAATATGGTTCTTCAAATTTATGTGGTTACCAATTTGTAAACCACGAAATTTTGTATTCACTATTTCTTCTACATACTTTTTTTCATAACCAACACACAATGTAAAATGTGACAAATTACTTGTTGTGAATTTCATTATGTTCGTTTTATCTAAACTTAGAAGTCAATTAATAGCAGCAACCAATTTAATAATCCGTGAGAAAACTGATTTGGCACTGAACACAAATCTTCGAAATTTCTGCTTGAAGACTCTAGTATCATCAACTATTAATATTGATTCTGATACAAAATACTCCAAACCAATTGTAACTCAACAGTAATGGATGAAACGATCCTTCATCCATTCAAGTTACTAAATGGTGTCAAGTTGCAACAGAATTTCAAATACATTAGGACAAATAACTCTCCCATATCAGTGGAGCAAATTCCTTACCCAAGGCTGTAAGTGGACCCCAGTGACAAAGTTTTTTCAAGGGTCCAACACTCATGTTGAGAGAAGCAAGTCAGGAACAAACAATAATTTTCCTGTAATAATATTCAGTTAAATCGCGTGTAGTACACTATACTTTGCATTATGGTCATCTATGCACAAACATTAACGCCTCGTGCCAAATCATTACCACCTTCCGGCCAATGCGCCATCTGACACACAGATCTGACAAACTCCAAAATAATCCGTGCTCCAAACCACTGATTAGCTCTGACCATGGATGAGAAACAAACCACCATTACTTGGATACGGGAGCACAGATTAAAAGCCAGTAGTGCAGCGTTCTGCCAAACAGCTTTATTGCCAAAACAATGGTGAAGAATGCGTGTACACGCTACTTTCAGTGATGATGCTGATGATAATAATATATGTTTTTCTTGAGAAGCTAATAATTACTCAGCTAGGTGGGAAATACCCCGCATTTTATGGAATTCGAAGTATCATTAACATGTTCACAAGGGCCTGCAACTTGTCTCTATCCTGAGCACGATCAACCCATGCGTGTTGTCAGGCTTCCGTCGCGAAGTAGATGAGAACTGTGGTCCTGTGGGCTATTACGCATTGAAGAGTGGTACTTTGGAGATTGAACCTATAGGTTGTCCCGGAACTTTGCATAATAGTCAAGAAGAGCGCAGTTCTCTTCAGATCAATGCAGTCCACACCCACCAATCATATTTCCGTATGAACCATTTTAATATTATCCTACGCTTTGTGCCTAGATGTTTCCAAGTGGTCTCTCAGTTTTTTTCCGCCAAAACCCTACGTGCACTTCTACTCTCCTCCATATATGCCGTATGCCCCAACCACCTAATTATTCTTGATTTGTTCACCTGAATGCCTGGTGAATGGTGAAAATCACAATCTTCATTACAAAACTTTTCCCAATCTCTTATTATTTCCACCCTCTTTGGCCCAAATAACTTCCTCAGAACCCTATATTCAAATACCCTTAACCAGTGTTCATCCGTTAATGTGAGAGGCCAAGTTTCATACCTATATAGCAACAACAGTAAAAATTAGAAATTTGAATATTTTAATCTTCATATTCTTAGACAGAAAGTGGGAAGGCAAAAGGTACTGGACCACATGTTAACATTCCCTGAATTCAGTGTGCTAATAATTCCTTCATGCATGCAATTTTGCTTTGTTAGTGTCATTTCCAAGCAATGTTTACCACACTGTCAAAGCATCTGCTGTGTATCTTCGTGTTACAATGTTCTCCTATATAGTATATACGAGTTATGAGCATATACTCACTCATCTTCCACTCCAGGGGTCTCAAACTCAAACCATATGTGAACCAAACCTATAATTTTAAGCGGTAAAGAGTTTAATTATTTTTATGAAAATTAAACACACTATTACGAATGCTCATATTGTTGTATCAAAGCTAATTACTAAACTTTAAACCTGACTTAATTATAACCTCTTTGTTAAATGTTGTATGTTACCATCCAGGGATAGCAAATGTCTTCAGGCCTTTATGGCCCATAACAAAAATCACATTTAACACTTCATAGTGCTTATGTTTTCACCTAGTGAATTAACATCACCATCTCACCAGAAGCTGATATGTAGCATTCAGTTTGTCCCACCTGGTTTCCTTTGACTTCCCTCATTGCAAATTCCAAAGAAAAATTCAAAAGCAATGGCAACAATGCATCTGCTTGTTATATACTATGCTGAATGTGGAGTCAGTCAAATGTTTTCCTATCTGGACTTTACTATAGGTGTCATTTATACATTTAACCTAACTAGTTTCATGGGTATGCTAAACTCTTCAAGCATGGTATACAACAAATATAAATAATAAAAAAATAAATAAATCATCAGCTTTCTTGAAGCCTGTAAGTAGCTGATATATGGCTCCACTGTATTTCCTCTTTTCTCAAGTATTTGGCAAATGCAGAATACACGCTCCGTAGCTGATCTGCTGCATTGAAATCAACACTGACAATCCCCAATACTTGCATTCACATATTTAGAGTTACTAATATTTACTATTCAGTAGAAAAAAATCACATTTGAATATTCTGCAACACACTACTGGTCTTGCTAGCTATGATGTCTATGATTTTTATGAGACCACCAATCTTTTTAGTAAATATTACGTTTAATCCTATGTGAGTTAAGTGGCATCTGTAATGAGCATGGCCATCATAACAGATCCTACCTTATATACCAAACACAACACAAACAAACTTAATGTTTCATTTTATACTGAACCAACAAATCAAACAGCAGAAAATAAATTTAAAAAAAAGTTGCTGACGTGACTCATGACCATGGTTTCTCCATCTCCAAATGAATTTCCTATTTACAGTCCCTTCTAAAACCTGCTGCTGCAAACCACTCAGATATGTTGGAGCTATTTGGGCAAATGGCATAGAGAAACTGCAGCACAACTGACAGAAGGCAGTAGGTTCCTTTGTAGCAATGGTGAATTTCTACTAGAATACACAGCACCACATCCCAGAAGGCAGCAGTATTTACATACACCCCAATAAAAGCGTCACATTTCAAATAATATTGGTGGTTGTCATGACTATGTACAGAGCAATCTCACACAGCCCAAAAGAGCATGTATGAAGATAGACAACTGGTTGCATAAAGCATAATATGCACTCAGATGTTAGTGTGTTACAATCTCGAAACAATAAAAGGTTTTATATAGTACATACAAAAATCCTTACAATGGAAAGAATGAGAAACACTATTTGTAGTAAAACTCTAAAAATTTGTTCTGAACAGCTGAAAAGGAAAATAGGTAATTTCCAATGCCATCTACAAACTGGAACCTTCAATTTTGCATTTCATAACTATGCAGAACACATGACATACGTACGGCACTGATGAGTATTTCATAGGTCCTATCAGCTCATTATGGGAGTTATCAACAGCTCTGTACCAATACGGACTATACTTCCTGACATTCCACACTGAAATACAAGAGGCATAACAAATTCCCCAGACTTATTTCTCATCAAGCACTGACATCATACAATTATTCTTTAGTTAGTACCTCTCTTAGGTTCTATTTTTCTCTAACACTGATGCCTTTTGCACAAAGATTTACTATTATTCTGTAGTTGCTTTGGAAGGCACTACAATTTCAGGAGATTTTATATAAAACTTTGACATTACCTCAACTACTTCCACTATAAAAACAATATTACACTTCAGAATTCTTTCTTTGGTGCTACATTTTATGTAGTTTATAACACAATACAATACTATTACATGCATAAATGCATCTGCTCCAAGAATGACTGTGGATTGGTCTGAGTCAGCTTGGGATTTATGTTTGGACTTGTAGATGGAAGCAAGTACCCTGCCAACCTCAGATTTCACTGTTCGTAGCCTCATGATAATAAACCGAAGATCAGTTTGAGTGCGAACTCCCCCACCACAAAAATCAATGATACATTATCTTCTGTTTTAAGTCTCATGCAATGATCACAATTTATTTTATTAAGTAGAAACAAGGAACATATTTGGGGTCTTATTCTGTGGAATGAATAAAAAATATGATTATAAAAATTATTTAATTATGCAGATTCAAAAAGAACAATGCTGTTGATATATTTTCGTTGTTATACCGTGCATGTTGTCAAGTCAATTATTTTACCAACCACTGCACTTATATAAATTTATAAAATTTCAACCTTAAAACATTAAAAACGCTCCGACATGTTTCGGTCCTAGGACCATCATCAGGGAGCTATATCTTCCTTGCTAAAGTTACACTATTAAAAGTCATATGAATTTCACTATTCCAGTTGATTTTGTGGCAGCATACCCTGTTGTGTTGCCAAGAGTGCCCTGTTATGGATGTGCATTCTGTGTTTCGTGGCGTGATACACAGAACGCACATCCATAACAGGGCACTCTTGGCAACACAACACAACATGGCATGCTGCCACAAAACCAACTAGAATAGTGAAATTAATATGACTTTTAATAGTGTAACTTTAGCAAGGATGATATAGCTCCCTGATGATGGTCCTAGGACCGAAACATGTCGGAGCGTTTTTAATGTTTTAAGGTGTACATTTATAAATTTATATAAGTGCAGTGGTTGGTAAAATAATTGAGTGGCTGTTGATATAAATTTTATTTCATCACCAAATTTTTTTTCACACCCTTTTTCTCAGAAAAAAGAAAATTCATTTAATGTAAAGCCAGAAACATCAGTGGAACGAGGCTGGACCACACACCTACTCCCCAATGTAATGCTGGGATATACATTTTTTGTAACAAAATTACAAACACAACTTTGGATACAAAACTACACACCACAACTTCTTACAAATTAAGACAACACACTGTACAAGTATATACATAAATATATACATACATAATTTAAACTTTCATACCATAAAGAAATGAGTATCTGTTCTGTGACCTGTTCTCCACTCACACAGAAAGAGGTTTGTGATATGTAGCGTCATCAAATATTAACTTTCTCATAGGTGGATTGGGAACACTGTCAGCTGTAAAAGTCTGTTAAGGAAACAATGGTTAATAAGTTTAATGCTTATGGTAGTAAATATGCTGCATTTGCACCTTTGTGATTCTAATAATAATTTAAAATTTAATAACCTATCAATAACTTGAATTATGTAAAAATACAAAATGACAGACATAAAAGGTAAAGTTGTTCCTGTGCTTACTTCTGCAACAAGCAATGAATGCATATGGTGGAGTGGAGACATATCACCACACATTATAAACCTCAGCACCAGGAGGTGAGTAGTCACATTCTAATTCTGAGAAAACAGCCCTCAGTATCCACTGAATAGGGAAGTCAGTAAACTTCACAACCAGTCTACTGCCTCCATCTTCAGAGTCCAACAGAGTAGTCTGCAGTTAGGTTAGAGGCAGATTGCAATGAACGTGGTCATGCAGACCCACAGCATGGGAAGGAAGACACAAGTGTGGTACAGGCCAATATGAAAGATACAGAAGAATGTGTGAGAAGAATGAGTCAGAAAGAATGGCTGTGTCAATGGAAGAACATTCAATTCTAAGACCACAGCTCTTGTGCATTATTCTTGGGTTTACAGTATGCTTATTTTCCTTCTTTCATACTACATATACTTTTATTGAACAACTGTGAAACAGCTTTCACTTCCTTCATCATATTTTATTATGCTTTCCATGTACTCTGCTTTCTATAGTTTGAGGAGGACTAGGCTACAGCTGGTCTGTGGGAAGAGATTTTTTCTGCAAGCATGCAGATGAGCTCTGAGACCCACCCTTCCTCCTATTCAACAGAAACCAGGGGCTTGTTGTCGCCAGAAAAGTAGCCAGGTTATAAAGATGCTCACACACCTCCCACTTAATGCAGAGATTAGAATGTGTGGAGTTAAATGTTCACTCTTCCATGCTCTCATGGCAAGGCACTTAATTAAGAACTGTGGCAACCATACCCTTTATCTTCCACTTCCTTTTACACAATTCATCATTCTTGGTCACACTGCACAATACAGCCTTAACTCAGCTGGCAAACACATTCTAAACAAAAAATATAAAATAACTTGAATTCAAATATTTTACTACAAAATAGCAGTTTATTCATTACTGATCAAAACTCAGGTTATTTCAACTACACAACAAGGCTGTTTCAACCACAGATGTTACAGAATGTCAATTGCATGTAAATCTGATGTGTGGTTGACCGTGCATCGTAATTCAGTATGGGATAAGAAACCAACTAGATGTCACTTTGTGTTATCCTTTATTTCTCCTTTACAAGTTGTTCAACATGTTTCGGTCAACCATGTGCCCATCTTCAGGAGCTGACGACTGTGTAGTGTTATCGCCACGTGTTGGTATTGTGCCGTTGAGCAACTTGTAAAGGAGAAATAAGGGATAACACTAAGTGACATCTAGTTGGTTTCTTATCCCATACTGAGTCAAATGCATGGTTTATGTGGTAACAAAGTACACAAAACAACCACATCATATGATTTATTTTATAACACTGTCAGAATCTTGGCTTACGTATTGCTGAATGGTACAACGGAGGACGAATTGGAAAGGATTTGGGAATAAGGAGCTAATACCAAATGAGGCATTATCACAACATTTGCCTGGGGATACTAAAAACAACAAAAGGAAAAATCAGGACAACCAGCAGCCCAGCTAAATATGAACTGTGCACTCCTGAATAAAATTTCAGAGCGCTGACACCACACCAAACTGTTCAGGTGGCCAAACACATGTCACATTCCAATGTAATAACCAAATAAAATTAAGCTTTCGTGCATATAAAGGATATTTGTGGAGCAACTTGAAGCTGCCAGTGCCAATGGACATGGGAATTCCCATAATTATAGATTCGCTTACTCCTGTAATAGCATCCTTCTGACCATGGTATGCTGCATCAAATAAATGATCAGCGGTCTTCTCAAACTGAAAGAGTAATAAGACAATCATCAATCTAATCTGGAACAACACATCATTTGTGTGACAGCTGCACACATACCTGACTTATAACAACACACACACACACACACACACACACGCCGCGCTCTCTCTCTCTCTCTGATGTTATATTTCTGCAGAAAAAACCTTGGACCATTTCCATAAGCCGCAAAAATACTTCTCACATATCACTTATCATTTATGGCCTGGGTTTACTTGTCCATGCAAATCAGTTCAAGCAAAGAGTCTCACCACTTTCCAAGAGCTGGAACTACTACTCTTGGCTTTATGGCAAATAACATATATACTGTATGTGACCATGGAAATACACAAATAGAGGCAAAGTCAGATGGAAATGTTACTCATATCTCAATTCATTTTTGTGCCGAGACTAAAAAAATTCCATATGTTGATCTGTACAGTTTTTTTTCTCCAACATCACACATGCCCTTTCTAAGTGCAGTTCACATTTAGTGATATGCACAAGCATAAAATACATACTCAGTGTAATAATACTTCCCTTCATGCAACCTTCTAATCAAAAATACACAGGCAATAACACATTTCAGTGTTCTGTTCTAAGCAACCTATACCATGTATGTCACACAGCCCTCAGCTCAAACTTCTTGATTTGATCTTCAGGCCATAAACCAATTAAATAATATACACTATCTTTACACTACATTCTAGTATACAAAGTCTAGCAGAGGTGTGTGTAAGTCTACTACATTAGCCACAGAAATGGTAAACTAGAAAACTGAGATTACACAAAATTTAAGCCAATACATGAAAAGCTGATTACCGAAGCCAAATTGAGGACCGACTCCTTCATCTTTGAAAGACCATGACGAGTGATACCCAGTACTTCACCTCGACTAGTCATCAAATCTGCCACTAACATAGGATGACGCCTGTCAATGCTCATCCCATGGTTCTCCATGACAAGTTTAATTTCTGCCATGATAGTTGCTCTGAAATGATACAAAATGTTCTAAAACTCAGACCACATCACTTTAACTATTTTTAATTAAAACTATGATTATTTGAATAGATACCTGTTTCCAGAGATAAGAAATGCAGTCAATTTGTAATGGCTCTCTGTATAATTTATCCAGCAACAAGCAGTATTTATAAATAATAACCTTCATATTTTCTATAAAGACTACAGCATCTACAGACGGAACTACTTGCAATCCTTACAAGTACTGATGAACTAATAGGAAAACTAATATTAAATACTGGATTTGAAGAGATAATAATTTCAGATATAGAGAGATCTGTTTTGATAAAAATACATTCCATTTAATTATTCTAAGTGAGAAACTATTTTGTGTGTGTTAAAGTAACTTTGGTGTCACACAAAAGCTTCTTGAAGGCATTCTCAATAGATATTTGAATAAAACTATCCTCAAATAAGTATAGTTCAATGTACCACTGATGACCTAAGGGTCCAAACCCTTCACAATAATGAATTTCACAAAAGGCAGCTTCATATTCCGAAAGTTCAGTTTATATACCATCTCAATTCATGTGATGGCAAGCCTGTATACTGTACTAACAGACACACTGTTCAAAAATCATAATACTAAAACAAGGTGGTCAAAGTGCAAAGCATGTAATAAACAGCATGTAATTCATACATCTGCTTTCAGCAGCTGTGACATTTTTTCCAACTTACTGCAGTCTTTGGTGCTGATTATCTGTGAAACAGCACATCATATGAAGGAAACACACAGAACATACAACAGTCATACTACTAGAGGTTATGGTTGTAGTAGGAAACATATTTCATTCTAGCGCCTCTTTATATACACTCATCTAAAAATGCATTCTTGTCCGTAACATAAAGTGGCAGTCCATAATGTCCAATACTGACCAGTATTATACCAGACTGATAAAACTTACTAACAATTCACAATACCAAATTTCATAACAATCTGTTAATCCTAAGACACATTTATTACAAGCAGCATATGGACAGACATACAACAAAACACATAGGTGCATACAGTTGCAAAATGATCCTAACAACAAGAAATTCGATATTAATGAGCAAAGGTATGAATCAAAAGATGTGGATTCAGTTATCATACAAAGCTGGGTTCAGCAATGTCCACTCTTACAAAACGATTGCTAACCCCTGATATAAAGTATCAAACCTACTGAAATACTGATAAAATTATATGTCCTTGCCACTAACGATATCCTTCTTTGTAAATTTTTACCTTCCTCTTAAGGCACAAATTTGGATGTTAAAAGAACAGAACACATACTGGCTCCACACAGGCACAGTTCTCTAACTTCATCTTCCTAATATACAAATAGTATCCCTTCATTTTATGTATTTTACCTAGCAGCTTCAATGCCTAAGGTTGTAAAAACTTCATAGGTGTTGTTGGAGGTGGTATTGGTTCCTCTGACTCCAGGTGTTGCCATAACTTCCCGCAGGTTATCTCCTTCCACGAACAACTTATACCGAGTCTGGCCATCAGAGTCATCATTATGTATAACAGCTCGGTTCACAGATGGCAGTCCCTATTGAAAAACATGTGAATACCACATCAACATTTTTGAAAATGACATTCTCGCAGCAGTGACTGTGACCAGTACAGTCTCTTTGAGACATGATGACATGTAGTTTGGTGGTTGGGTACACTGTACACTGAAATCCATACTTAATGAATCTCTGGGCAAATAACTCTCTTCAGATTAAAACCATTTACATGCAAATGTTCATTTCCTTCTAAGACTTACTGTACAAAATTAAGACAAAATAATTTTCTTATGGAACTACTTTTACACAAATATATACAGTTACATAATATCAAATTAATTTCTAAAACAATTAATGACAGGAAAGAGATCCTGAATAAACCACAGGTATGAATGAAAGCAATTTAACCTTCTCCATCCCATGCATTATAATTAAATTATTAAACTGAAACCAACAAATGCACTCAATTTTATTAAGATTAAAATAATATTATAAAACACCAACCCCTACATGTTTTATGTTACTGTAACTTCAGTCACATTGAGTGCATTTGTTGGCTTGAATTGTAATAGCTGAATCAAAGCAACTATAGCATCTCAAACAGTGCGGCTTTTTGGAACACTTAGTGTGTGATGACATAACAGATTATGGTCCTACAGTAAAAAATGCTAGCAGAAGAATATGTTAATATCAACTGTTGTTTCTATCACCAATGTACTAAACTGATGTAATGGTTTTAGGAGGTCAAAATCATCACAAACTTCAGTCACCACTATCAGAACTTCAGATCTCACAAACCAGTAGATTGCTAGTAATTACAATAACCAAAAAATGCACATAAAACATTTTATCAATGTAATACCTTAGATTGTTGTGTTGGTATTTGAAAACCCCTGTACTTTACATTCCCTGTAGACGATGCTCTGGCACTGAAGCACGTCAGAATTTCATATGTTACTTATGATTTTTAGTTATTTTGTGTGTGTTTGTTAGTTACTGTAATTACTAGTCAGTATAATGCACAGAGTATACTATGCCAGTACTATACTATTTTGTTTTGTCTTTAGACATACTGCACATTTCAGTAGTTTCAATCAAGTGGCCTAACAACTTCGTAGCTTGTCTCTTCTATATGACTTATGCAACATTTGTCCACTTTCTACTTGTGTCTCCAGACATATTTTACCTCTCAGCAGTTCCAGTTAAATGATATGTAAATCAAAAGTTTGTAAATTCTTGTCTTCAGCATTATGAAACACAAAACAATGCATGAAATGTTTATGGTGTGACGAAACACCAGATTTCTTGCAACATACTTACCTTGATGACAACCTTAGGTACAGACTCCTTCAGACTCTGCAGCTGATAGTTCAGGGTAGACTTTGATTTACCTGGTTTCACAGTTATCACAGAGTTACTCACTACTGTGACTTGGTGTGGCTTCAGTTTCAGACGTGACGTACATATGCTGCAGGAAAAAAAAAAAAAATGGACCAGAAAATATATCATCCTTCACAACAGCAACACATGTGGTACGGCAGGTCACAACCACACATTACATGTATATCACATATTAAACATTTCATCACTTGATCAAAGAAGCTTTTTAAAGTTACAAATGTAATTCAGACTCTAACATAAATTCATGCTTTACAAGGGCCTTTCTCTAAGCATTGCTGTTATTAAAATATGTTACTTACATATGCTTGGGTTTTACAACTTCATTACTACTGTTGCATATTGCCATGGAATAACCTTGCTCATTATATTTAGTAAACAGGTCAAGTATATGGAAGTCTTTCATATACAGCAAGTCCCTACATCAAATCTCAACTCATCAACTGGCTACCTCGGTTAAAAATATTCAAAGTTTTTGTCAGCTGTTCCTAAATAACAGTACCTCAAATTAACCCATGATCACCTACTAACACATTACACATCCTTTTATTCAACAACCATCCTAGAATGTGATACTAAGCAGACTAAGTCATGGACAGTATTTTTGAATAACTGTTATTACATATCACAATTACTGAATATAATAGAAGCATTTTTTTAAATTCATCTTCTAAAAAATGGGGAGTGCGGGCCATCCCTTAAAATGAGAGTCAAACACATCCTCTGAATAAGGCAAACTGTTTGTATCTGCTGCAGCTTGGTGAATGAGGAATATTACAAACCTATTACACTAATTACGTACATTAATCCATTACTTCTGAATTTAATGATATCACAACAGCTTATTTCAAATCACATTACTGAATGGAGAAGATGCTGAACTTTTTCTGTAAAAACAATGCATGATCATTTTGAAAGGAAAGGTATAACAGCATCTAAAATACAGGGGTGCTGATAAGTCCTTAGCCCGACCAGGAAAGAAACAAGACAATGTTTCTGCCAGAATAGCTTGAATTTCCTTCAGCACCTTGCCTTGCAGGAAAAAAAAACATGATGACAGCTCGCATCTCGATGTTGTTGAAATCACGTGCGTCCCTGACATGCTTCCGAGCTTGTTTCCTTCCCGGTCGGGCTAAGGACTTATCAGCACCCTGGTACCGAATCCACGTTTTGCAGTATGACACTCATCTTAGATTAATGGTAAACATGCATAAGAAACCGATCACTGTAGCACAGAATGGAATTTCCACGTCCAGAACAGAATACATACATGCCACTGACAAGATTTCAAAGACCATAGTGACTGGACATTAAGAATTACGCATTGAAAAGTGTCAGCTCTTCATTGGAAAACAGCATTAGTTGAAATGCTTATCCAAAGAGTGCCTTGTAGAACTAATAGCATACCAGAGCCAAATAACAGTGACCAAAAATAAATTATTTCCCATCAGGACAAACTCTGACACAAAAAACTGGATAATGTTAACAGAGCTATATAAAATGATTTTCATATGCTGTATGACGAATACTACATATTTTAGATGCCTGTTCGTTATACAACTGTCACTTCCACTGTATTCTGCTCTTATCTTCAAGAGTTCAAGCAGCCACCCTAGCATGATGGGAACTCATGTGCAGTGTCTTTTGCACATATTTCTTACCAACTAGCAAATAAGTCCACAAGTTATGGAGATGAATCACCTCCTGGAGGAAAGAGAAAACAAGCAAATTTCCAGAATGGATTCTGGTTACACAAATGAAAGATAAAGTGTCTTACCTGTAACAAATAGACTCTGCATCAACTTCCAACTTCAACAAATGAATGCGGTCAATATCCAGTTTAATAAGGAGGAAACAATCATCTGGTAAATACACCTCCTCGATGTATTCTGATACCTATGAGGTTCAAAACCAATTTTTAGTGCTTGCAAACACCATTCAAATTAACCCACTGGTACACTTGACAGCTGTGGGATGGCTGCCTGTTTAAGTGACATAAGCTACCATGACAAGTGTGAAATATCACCATATTAAATATGAAATGTTTGATTTATATCATCTTTTACATCAATTACAATATTCTTCAATAATTCTGGAACACTTATATTGAGATCCTTTATTTCCTCTGATGGTAATATTTTCTGTGGAAAAATACAGCACAGTTATGCAGGAGCTTGCAGTGACATTGAACAACAGAATGTATACATGAATTAACTCTGATAGTTTGGATATGTTATAGGGGGCTGATGTCTGCAGGTAGGAGAAGATAACTGAGGCAATTAAGATATTTTCTAATGTATAGAGAGTGAGGAGCAACTTGTTATGGGCTGGACAATTTGGGGCTTGAACCCCAGTGGGAGGCAAGGAGTTTTCTCTTCTCCACAACCATCCAGACTGGCCCTGAGGCCTACCCAGACTCCTGTACAATTGGTACTGTGAATCCATCCCAGGGGTAAAGTGGCCAGGGCATGGTGTTTACCACCCACCCCCATCCAGCACTGAGGTTAAGAATGAGTACAGCTATAACTCCACTCCCCATCTCTGCCTTCAAGGCATGTTACAGGTGACCTTTATATCTCACCTATGAAGAGTGAGATCATGAGATCCTATGAGGATAGTGGAAAAAATGTTACAAAATTAGACATATGGAGGGTGAAGCTACCAAGAAAACATGGATGTAGTTGTTGACAAGTGTAATGTGGATATAACTTAATGAGGAACATGTGTTAATAATAATTTTATAGGCAAAGTAATATTACAAGGAACAACTGAGATAGCTCAGTCAATACAGTGAACATCTACATGATAGACAATCAAGATCTGATTTCAGGCAGGGAGGGAAAGGAATTTTCATCTGTGCCACCACACTCAAACAGCTACCAAAGGCCACTTAGTCTCCTGTTTAATGGGTAATGGGAGTTATTTCCTCAAGCATGATACGAATGTGAAACTCACCACTCACCACCATCTAGTACCAAGGTGTACACAAAGTGGAGCTTATCAACCATGCTTTTGTATAGACATTCATGGATTGGTGGTCACGTAGAGACAGAACTTTAGTACATGAAACAAGATTATAAGAAGACACAATATTATGGTATCTACATGCAATACACCATTCAAAAACATTCCCAAGTATAAATATCTGCAGTACAAACCAAAGACGTAAATGAAAAATTAGGAGTAAAATAAATTTCATAAATCTGTTACTGCTCAGCTGAAAAACTGTTGTCATACGATGTGTGTTATCCACATAACTAATGCTATCCATATATTTTGCCCTAGTTCTGTATGAATATGAAACAAAGTATCTTATATCAGTTGGGGGGGGGGGGGTGAGGGAAAAGAACCAAATGTTCACAAAGTACTCAGGTAGATAATATCAGAGCTAACAAGGAAAATTTTGAATATTATGTGACAGTAAGCACTGTGAGCTATGCAGGCTACTTAGTATTGTGGATAAACTCTTAAGATGCCTTCTGTGGGTTCGACAGACAAAGGATTCATAAAGAATTTTGGCTGGGGAAACCTCTTTGACAAAAGCCGTTTGGGAGAACAAAAACAGGACACATTTAGGGAAGAAGGTTGTGAATAAAGGAGATGGATGTAACTGGCTCAGGTTGGTGTGCAGTAGCAGACACTGGCATCAATGATAACATATTTTGAGTTCTATTAAGAGAGAGCTTATTATGAAGGTCGATCAGAGAGTTAGAATGTATAGTGAACATTTGCTTATCCAGCAACTTTTTATTCAAAATGGCATTTCTCACAATAAAAGATAACAATGACCTACATTTCCTACTTTTCCACACAGTAACCTTGAAGTTCCAGGCACTTGTCACAGTGTGTTACCAGTGAATATAAGCTTTCAGCATAGAATTCTAGATGTTGCTAATGGAACCACTGTGAGACAGCTTCTTGAATTTCTGTACCAGCTGGGCATCTGTGACCATCACAATGATTCTTCAGCGGGGCGAAACTATTAAAGTCAAGGAAGTGTGTCATCCCCGTTGTGTGTGTGAAACTAGGAGAAGGTATGTAGTCAAACACAACTTAATCACTGAGGTGTATTTAATGACTGTGATGGAAGCAACTACATGTTTTGGCCTGTATTGGCCATCATCAGGTTGTCTAGGGAACTTAAGGGCTAGCTATATGCATGCGCGCGCGCGTGGTGTAGAGATCGCTACATACGCATAGTTTGACAAACCGAATCAAAACAGGGGTCAGATAAAACACTATGAAACATAACAGATACAGGTAGTAATACAAAATACATGAAATATAAACTAGACAATAACTCTAATTT
>Ga0131853_10002260_pt1 | contig 34541 bp, 31 predicted proteins | sample TergutLab28metaG_FD_92764 | JGI IMG/M metagenome (GOLD analysis project Ga0131853, IMG submission 92764) | Labiotermes labralis P1 segment gut microbial communities from Petit-Saut dam, French Guiana - Lab288 P1 (version 2) (version 2) | ecosystem: Host-associated > Arthropoda: Insects >... | reverse complement strand
GAGCTGCCCGCCGCCCTCGGCGTAGAACGGGGTGCGGTCGAGGACCAGCTCGACCTCGTCGCCCTCGGACGCGGAGGCCACGACCCCGTCGGCGCCGACGAGGCCGCGCACGACGCCCTCGTCGATGGTGGTGTCATAGCCGGTGAACTCGACGTCGCGGCCGAGTGAGTCCGCCACCTCGCGGTAGGCCGCGGCATCGCGGTGGGCGCTCTTCTTGGCGCGGGCGTCGTCCTTGGCGCGCTGCCGCTGCTCGGTCATGAGCCGGCGGAAGCCGTCCTCGTCGACCTCGAGGCCCTGCTCGGCCGCCATCTCGAGGGTGAGGTCGATCGGGAAGCCGTAGGTGTCGTGGAGCTGGAAGGCCTTGTCGCCGGACAGGATCGCGCCACCGGACTGCTTCACCTCGCCGGCGGCGAGGTCGAAGATCTGACTGCCGGACCTCAGCGTCTGCCGGAAGGCGTCCTCCTCGGCGTACGCGACCGTCGAGATGCGCTCCCAGTCGCGGTGCAGCTCCTCGTAGGTCTCCCCCATCCGGTCGCGCGAGACCGGCATCAGCTCGGGCAGAGCCTTGTCCTCGTAGCCCAGCAGGCGGACCGAGCGGATCGCCCGGCGCAGCAGTCGGCGCAGCACGTAGCCGCGGCCCTCGTTGCCCGGCGTGACGCCGTCGCCGATGAGCATCATCGAGGAGCGGACGTGGTCGGCGATGACCCGGAACCGCACGTCGTCGCCGAGGTCGGCGCCGTAGCGGCGGCCGGTGAGCTCCTCCGCCTTCTCGATGACCGGGAACATCACGTCGGTCTCGTACATGTTGTGCTTGCCCTGGAGCAGGTACGCCACCCGCTCGAGGCCCATGCCGGTGTCGATGTTCCTCTTCGGCAGCTGCCCGGCGATGTCGAAGTCGCTCTTGGAGCGGACGGCGGAGAGCTCGTCCTGCATGAAGACGAGGTTCCAGAACTCCAGGTAGCGGTCGCCGGCGTCCCAGTCGCGGTCGGCGCCGTACTCCGGGCCGCGGTCGATGAGGATCTCCGAGCACGGGCCGCCCGGGCCCGGGACGCCCATCGACCAGTAGTTCTCCTTCGGGGGCAGCCGGACGATCCGGTCGTCGGGCAGGCCCGTGACCCGGCGCCAGATCTCGACCGCGTCGTCGTCGCCGTCGAGCACGCTCGGGTAGAGCACCGACTCGTCGAGGCCGAAGCCGCCATCTGCCTGGGACTTGGTGACCAGGTCCCACGCCAGCGTGATGGCGCCCTCCTTGAAGTAGTCGCCGAAGGAGAAGTTGCCGCACATCTCGAAGAAGGTCCCGTGCCGGGTCGTCTTGCCGACGTCCTCGATGTCGGGCGTGCGGATGCACTTCTGCACCGAGGTGGCGCGCGGGAACGGCGCCGTCTCCTGGCCGAGGAAGTAGGGCTTGAACGGCACCATGCCGGCGTTGACGAAGAGCAGGTTGGGGTCGTCGAGCAGCAACGACGCCGACTTCACCGCCGTGTGCGGCAGAGTCGGGTTGTCGGCGAAGTGGCTGGTGAAGCGGCGGCGGATCTCCGCGGTGCTCAGCCAGGACTCGGGCCGGTTGTCGTCAGTCACTGCTGACCTTCCTCCTCGATGGTCGCGTACCCGTCGCCCGCGACGAGCGAGGCTTCGGTGCGGCCGGTTGCCAGTTGGGGGGTCCTGTCGTACGCCGGGAGGAGGCGGGAGCGCAACTCCGATTCCTTCTCGGCCTTGCCCTGCGCGAGCTCGTCGCGGAACAGGCGGGCACCGAGACCGAGGGCATGCAGGCGGTCGCGCAGACCGTCGACCGTCAGCACCTCGGCGGCACGCCGGCCGCGCACCATGCCGTAGACGCCCACGGCGGCACCGGCGACGAACCAGACGCCGCGGTTCATGCGGCACCGTCCTCGAGCCGGCTCGGGGCATCGGCCGGAACCTCCGCCCGATGACGTGCGCGGTATTCGCGCAACGCCTCCTTCATCTCCACCTTGCGCTCCTTGCGCGTGCGCTTGAGCTCGCGCCTCATCTCGAACCGGATCCGGTTGCGGGTCTCGGGGGCCAGCGCGCGCCGTACGCCGTGCAGGAACGACGCGGTGTGCACCACGGACTCGCGCAGGATCGCGTCGGCGAACGCCGGGGCGCTCAATGTGACCGCCCGGGGGTCGGGCTGCACGGGACTGGCCGCGCCGCTCAGCTCGCCGAGCGAGGTGATGACGTACTCCCGCGAGCCGGGGGCGCCCGACGGCCGCGGCGCGACCGGGGTGCTCAGTTCGTCGAGGCGCGCCTGGAGCTCCGCGATCCGGGTCTCCAGCTCACCGACGTCTGTGCGGCTGCGGCGTCGTGTGCGCGCCTGCGCGACGCTCGTGATCACCATGAGCACGAGGAGCACCGCCGCGAACGCCACGATCGCGAGCACCGCCCACACGGGCAGACTCCACTCCGTGGCGCTCAGGACCGTCATGGGCACCGACCCTATCGCGCAGACGGTCAGGAACGCGTCTCGCCCCGGATCAGCCGACGCACGCGTTCCCACCGCTCCTTGACCGCCGCCTCGGCGCCGTACGACGTCGGCTGGTAGTACGCCGCGTCGCCGATCGCGTCGGGTGCGTACTGCTGCTCGGCGATGCCGAAGGGCTCGTCGTGGGCGTACTTGTAGCCGGTGCCGTGGTCGAGCTTCTTCGCACCGGCGTAGTGGGCGTCGCGCAGGTGCGGCGGGACCTGGCCGATCTTCCCCGCCCGTACGTCGGCCAGGGCGGCGAAGATCGCGGTGGTCACGGCGTTGGACTTCGGCGCCACCGCCAGCGCGACGGTGGCATGGGCGAGGGTGAGCTGGGCCTCGGGCAGACCGATCAGCTGCACCGTCTGGGCCGCCGCCACGGCGGTGGTGAGTGCGGTCGGGTCCGCCAGCCCGATGTCCTCGCTGGCGAGGATCATCAGGCGCCGGGCGATGAAGCGCGGGTCCTCCCCTGCCTCCAGCATCCGGGCGAGGTAGTGCAGCGCGGCGTCGGCATCGGAGCCGCGGACCGACTTGATGAAGGCACTGACCACGTCGTAGTGCTGGTCGCCGTCCTTGTCGTAGCGCACGGCCGCCTGGTCGACCGCCGTCTCGGCGGCGGCGAGGTCGATGGTGCTCTGCTCCTGCACAGCGGCCGCGCCCGCCGCCGCCTCCAGATAGGTCAGGCCGCGACGCGCGTCGCCTCCGGCGAGCCGGACGAGATGGTCGAGCGCGTCCTCGTCGATCGCCACCGCGCCGTCCAGGCCGCGCTCGTCGCTCACCGCCCGCTCGAGCACCTCGCGGACGTCGGCGTCGGTCAGCGACTCCAGCCGCAGGAGCAGGCTCCGGCTCAGCAGCGGGCTGATCACGGAGAAGAAGGGGTTCTCGGTGGTGGCGGCGACCAACGTCACCCACCGGTTCTCGACGCCGGGCAGCAGGGCGTCCTGCTGGGCCTTGCTGAACCGGTGCACCTCGTCGACGAAGAGGACGGTCTCGGTGCCGGTGGCCACGAGACGGCGCCGGGCCTCGTCGATGGCGGCCCGGACCTCCTTGACCCCGGCACTGACCGCCGAGATCTCCACGAACCGACGATCCGTCTGACGGCTGAGGATCGAGGCGATCGTGGTCTTTCCGGTGCCGGGCGGGCCCCAGAGCAGCAGCGAGAGCGACTGGTCGCCCTCGATCAGCTGGCGCAGGGGCGAGCCAGGGGCCCGCAGCTGGCTCTGCCCGAGCAGCTCGTCGAGGGTGCGTGGTCGCATCCGGACGGCGAGCGGCGCGGCCCGGTGCTCGGCGTCGGCCAGCGAGCCGGCCGCCCCGCCCTGGTCGGGCGCGGGCGCCGTACTCATCTGGAACAGGCCGTCATCCACGCATTCAGCCTAGTCAGGCCTGCGTCAGTTGCGCCCGAAGCTGCGCGACTCCAGGTCGAACCAGGTGTCCGCGTACCCGGCACCGGTGTCCACCGATTGCGCCGGGCCGGCGCCCGGGTCGGGGCTGCCCAGGTCGTCGACGCCGAGCAGCCGCGAGGTCAGCGGGTGCTCGGGGTGCTTGCCGAGCTCGCCCGCGAAGTGGCACGCGACCTTGTGCTTGGGGCCGGTCTGGAGCAGCGGCGGCTCCACCCGGGCACAGATCTCCTTCGCGATCGGGCAGCGGGTGCGGAACCGGCAGCCCGAGGGCGGGTTGATCGGCGAGGGCACGTCGCCCTCGAGGTGGATACGCTCGCGCCGGCCCCCGACCGCTGCCTGCTTCACGTCGGGTACGGCGGAGAGCAGCGCCTGGGTATAGGGGTGCTGGGCGTTGCGGTAGATCGACTCGCGGTCACCGATCTCGACGATCTTGCCGAGGTACATCACGGCCACCTCGGGGCAGAAGTGGCGCACGATGGCCAGATCGTGGGCGATGAAGAGGAACGCGACGCCGAACTCCTTCTGGATGTCCTGGAGCAGGTTGACCACCTGCGCCTGGATCGAGACGTCCAGCGCCGAGACCGGCTCGTCGGCGACCATCAGCTTCGGCTGCAGGGCCAGCGCGCGGGCGATGCCGATGCGCTGGCGCTGACCGCCGGAGAACTCGTTCGGATAGCGGTTGTAGTGCTCGGGGTTGAGCCCCACGACCTCGAGCAGTTCCTGGACGCGCCCGAGAACCTTGTTCTTCGGCACCACGTTGTGCACCTCCAGCGGCGTACCGATGATGGTGCCGACCGTGTGCCGCGGGTTGAGCGAGGTGTACGGGTCCTGGAAGATCATCTGGATGTCGCTACGCAGCGGCTTCAGCTGCCGGGTGTTGAGCGTCGCGATGTCCTGGTCCTCGAACGTCATCGTGCCACCGGTCGGCTTGTACAGCCGCGTGATGAGCCGACCGGTGGTCGACTTGCCACATCCGGACTCGCCGACGAGACCGAGCGAGGAGCCCTTGTTGACGGTGAACGAGACGCCGTCCACGGCCTGCACCTGCCCGACCGTACGACGCATGATGCTCGACTTGATCGGGAAGTACATCGCGAGGTTCTCGACCGTCAGGATCGGCTCGGGCACGGCCGGCGCCTGACTGGGCTGGTGACTCGCCTCGGCGAGGTGGGTGAAGGACTCACCGGCGTCGGAGGTCTCCGACGCGTGGAGCGGCGGGGTGATGTCGGACATCAGGACTCCTCCACGAGGGTGGGAGCGATCTCCGGCAACACCTCGGCTTCGTACACGGTCTCAGGGTCGGCAAGGTGGCAGCGCTTGAGGTGCGACGCCGAGCTCTGCCCGCGCTCCAACGGCGGGAGCTCGGTGGCGCAGCGGTTGTCCGGCACCTTGTGCTTGTGCGCACAGCGCGGCTCGAACGGGCACCCGGGCGGGGGGTTGAGCAGGCTCGGGGGGTTGCCCGGGATCGGCACCAACCGCGAATCGGTGTCGGCGGTGATGTCCGGCACGCTGGAGAGCAGGCCCCAGGTGTAGGGCATCTCGGGGTGGACCAGGATCTCCTTGGTGCTGCCGTACTCCACGCCGCGGCCGCCGTACATCACGAGGACGTCGTCGGCCATCTCCGCGATGACGCCGAGGTCGTGGGTGATGATCACGACTGCGGAGTTGTAGTCACGCTGGAGATCCTGGAGCAGGTCGAGGATCTGCGCCTGAACGGTCACATCGAGCGCCGTCGTCGGCTCGTCGGCCACGATGAGCCGCGGGTCGTTGATCAGGCCCATCGCGATCATGGCGCGCTGGCGCATGCCGCCGGAGAACTGGTGCGGGAAGCTGTCGACGCGCTGGTCGGGCTGCGGGATCCCGACCCGGTCCAGCATCTCGATGGCCTTCTTGCGCGCTTCGCGCTTGGAGGCGCTGGAGTGGTGCACCAGGTAGGCCTCCGAGAGCTGCTCGCCCACCTTGTAGAACGGGTGCAGCGCGGCGAGCGCGTCCTGGAAGATCATCGAGACGGTGTTGCCGCGCAGCTTGCGCAGGCCCGCCTCGCTCAGCCCGACGACCTCGGTGCCGGCGAGCTTGATCGAGCCCTCGATCTGGGTCCGCTTGGGGTCGTGCAGGCCGAGCACCGCCATGCTCGAGACGGACTTGCCCGATCCGGACTCGCCCACGATGCCGAGGGTCTTGCCCTCCTCCACCGTGTAGCTGAGATCGGTGACGGCCCTGACGATGCCGTCCAGCGTGGGGAACCGAACGGTCAGGTGGGAGACCTCGAGCAGGGGCCCCTCCGCGGCTCGGTTGGTCGGGGTCATGCTCAAGAGATCCTCACTCGCGGGTCCAGGAAGCTGTAGAAGATGTCGACGACCAGGTTGGCAAGCACGATGATGATCGCCGTCAGCAGCGTGTTCGCCGTGAGCACCGGGAAGTCGATCGGAGTACGCATCGACAGGATGCTCCACCGGCCGAACCCGTCGATGCCGAAGATCTGCTCGGTGAAGATGGTGCCGGTCAGCAGGACGGCCAGGTCGAGCCCGAAGATCGTGACGACCGGCGCGATCGCGGCGCGCAGGGAGTGCTTGAAGAGCACCGTGCGAGCCGGCAGGCCCTTCGCCGTCGCCGTACGGACGTAGTCCTCGCCCATGGTCTCGATCATCTGCCCGCGGGTGTACCGGATGTAGTTCGCGGCGCCGGTGACGCCGATGAGCAGCCACGGCAGCGCGAACATATGGAATGTCGCTCCCGGATTCCCTGTGATCGAGAAGCCCTCCGCGCTCTGCGGGAAGATCGGGAACTTGAGGGTGAGGAAGATCCAGACCAGGAGTGCGATCAGGTAGTACGGGATCGCTTGGACCACCAGCGTGCTGCCGACCATGAACCGGTCGAAGAAGCCGCCCTTGTATCTGGCGGTGTAGACGCCGATGCCGATGCCGAGCACCAGCTCGATGAACGCACCGCCCAGCGCCAGGACCAACGTGGCCGGGTACTTGTGGATCAGCTGCGAGGTGATCGGCTCCCGGTTCGAGTACGAGATGCCGAGGCACGGCGCCGGGCAGGCGATCGGCGTGCCGAAGTTCATCGTCCGGGAGTGGAACAGACCGCCGATGAACTGCCCGTATGCCTTGGGGAGCGAGAGGTCGAGCCCCATGTCGTGCTCCAGCAGGTGCAGCTTCGCCGGCGTGCAGTGGTTGTTCGCCTGGCACAGGTCCATGGCGGGGTCGCTGGGTCCCTTGTAGAACAGGGTGAAGACCAGCATCGACGTCAGCACCACGACCAGAGCCGCGGAGATAAGCCGACGGACGATGAATCCCAGCATCGGCGGGACTTCCTTCCTAACAAACGTAAAGACCGTGACGGTCGGCGGCCGGGGCGCCAGGGCCCCGGCCGCCGCCACCGTCAGACGGCGGAGGTGCAGCGGCCTCCTGCCGGCCGGGCGAGCCGGCCGGCAGGACGGGGATCACTGCTGGACGTAGATGTCCTTCCACGTCGGCATCCCGAACACCGAGTCGTCGTTGTCGCCAACGATGCTCGAGCCGTGAGCCTGCGCGATACCCGTGTAGTAGGTGGTGATCATCGGGTAGTACTTCTGAGCGATCTGCTGGTCGAGCTTGCCCCACGCGGCGGGCTGCTGCGTGCTCGGCATGTGCTGGATCTGGCTGATCTGCTTGTCGACCGCCGGCTCGGAGAAGTTGGCGAAGTTGTTGCCGAGCTGACCCTTGACCGTCTTGAGCAGGACCGGGAACCACGAGCCGCCCGACGGCCAGTCGGAGCACCAACCCGCGGAGCGGACGTTCTCGGGACCGTTGATGTCGCTACGGGTGTTGACGTAGTCGGTCGTGGTCTCGCCGATCGGGTTCGCCTTGAAGCCGGCCTTCGTCAGCGCCTGGACCATGACGTCCTTGACCTGCTTGGCGATCGGGTCGTCGTTGCGGTACAGGAAGTTGATCTGGAAGCCGAGCTTGCCGGCCTGCTGCAGGAGCTGCTTGGCCTTGGCGGCATCGGTGGTGCCGGGGGCCTCACCGGTCGGGTTGTAGTTGAACTGACCCGGCGTGCCCGGGGGCATCAGCGAGCCGGCCGGAATACCGGTGACGCCCGGGATCAGGCCGCTGGCCAGGATGACGTCCTTGTACGGGTAGGCGAGGCCCAGCGCACGACGGACGCGGATGTCGGTGATCTTCGAGTAGTCAGGCGCGAAGTAGTACGTGCACGGCGACGGGCCGACGTTGAGCTGAGAGGGGTTCTTCGACTTCAGCTGGTTGTAGTCGGGCGAGAGCAGGTCGTCGTAGGTCAGCGTGGACTTGCCGCTGCCGGAGTCCGCGAGCATGATCGCGTCCTCCTTGGCGTTCGCGGTGCCAGGCTGGAAGACGTAGCTGGTCGGGTACTGCGTGCGGCCCGGGTCGGTCGCCGCGCTCCACTGGGGGTTCTTGACCAGCGTGAGGTCCTTGCCCAGCGTGTAGGACTTGATCTCGTACGGGCCGTCGGAGAGCGGCTTGTTCTTGTACGTGCTCGGGGAGCTCGCGTTGCCGGTGGGCACAGCGCCCATCGCGGGGAACGCGCCCCAGTACGGCATGTCCGGGAACGGGGTCGCGGTCCTGATGGTCACGACGTTGCCGCTGACCGAGACGGCCTTGTCCGGGACGTTCGGGGTGCTGTACGGGCCGTCGTAGAGGCCCTGCTTGATGCAGGCCTTCGGGTCGCTGGCGATGGAGCTCGGGCAGCCACCGAGGAAGTTGTCGTTGGAGTACGACGCGCCGGTCGGGAACGTCGGACGGTCGAAGGAGCGGTCGATGCCCCACTTGACCTGCGCGGCGGTGACCGGGGTGCCGTCCTGCCACTTCACGCCGGGGCGGATGGTGAACTTCCACACCGTGTAGTTGGCGTTGTGCTGGCCGAGGTCGGTGGCCAGGTCGGGGACCAGGACCATCTGCTTCGTCGACGGGTCGTACTTGTACTGCGTCAACGAGCGCGTGATGAGGCCGCTCAGGATCGACGAGGTGTCGGTGTAGTACGACTCGGTCGGGTCGATCGTCGTCGACAGGCCGGTGTTCGTCAGGACGGTGACGGTGCCGCCCGACTTCGCGCCGGCGATGGTGACGGGGCCCTTCGCGGTCGGGTCCTGACCGCTGCCCGTGTCGCCACCCGACCCGACGTTCGACGGAGCGGCGTTCGACGGGCTGCTTGCCCCGGTCGTGCCCCCGCCCCCACACGCGGCGAGCGCCATCAGGCCGATGAGCCCGACAGCCGCAAGCGGCTTCTTCATGTGCATAACGCACCCTTTCCCAGTTGTTTGCATCGATCGACGGTGGGTCACCGGCGAGTCTTGGGATCGAACGCATCCCGGATGGAGTCGCCGATCAGGTTGAGAGCGAGCACGATCACCGTGATCACCACCACCGGCGCCCAGAGGTACAGCGGGTAGGCCTGCCACCACTGCACCGCGAGATTGACTGTCTGCCCGAGTGACAGGTTGAGCCCGATTCCCAAGTAGGAGAAGCCCGCCTCGGTGGCGACGAACGCCGGCAGGGCCATAGAGGTCGCGACCACCAGCGGCGCGACGAGGTTGGGCAGGAGCTCCTTGAACAGGATCCGCCTGTTCGGCACGCCGATCACCTGGGCGGCGAGGATGAACTCCCGCTCGCGCAGAGACAGCACCTGGCCGCGGATCAGACGGGCCAGGCCCATCCAGCCGAAGACGGTCAGGATCGTGACGACCGCGATGAACTGGGCCCGGTTGAGGCCGGACTGGTTGGTGCGGAAGTGCGACAGGATGATCGGCGTGATCGCGATGCCCATCAGGATCACCGGGAACGACAGGAACAGGTCGATCACGAAGGTGATCACGGTGTCGACGGCGCCGCGAGAGAAGCCGGCGATCAGCCCCAGCACGACCCCGAGGATCGTGCTCAGCACGGTGGCGATCGTCGCGACCGTCAGCGACGCGCGCATCCCGTAGAGCAGCACGGCGAAGTTGTCCAGGCCGGTGCCCGGCGCGAGCCCGAGCGGGTGGGCCCAGGTGAAGCCGTGGTCGGGAGGCCCGACGAGCGGCATCTGGTCGCCGAAGACGTCGAGCATCTGGCTCGGGTCCGGGGCGCCCGGCTGCGAGAGGTCGTGGTAAATGCCCATCGCGTTCGTGATCAGCGGCGCGAAGATCGCCGCCAGGATCAGCACCAGCATGATCACGGTGCAGACGATGAACAGCTTGTCCTTGGCCAATCGCTCCATCGCGATGCGAGTCGGCGACTTGCCGGTGACTCCGCGCGGCGAGGGTTGCTCGGGGCCGCTGAGTGTCTCTTCGATCTCGCCGACGGCCTCAGCCGTGACGCCACCAGTGCTGGACAAACCAAGCCTCTCAACTACGACCCGTCCCAAAGAGCGGGACGAATTCCAACGGGACTCTAAACCACTGGACAGAGTCCACTGGTCGTGCTCTGGTAACGATCTGGTCTCAACCCGTTGTGGAGTTGTTTCGCCGGATCAGATCTGCGACGGGGGCTTCTCCTGCCGAACCGCGTCGACGCCAGCTTCCTTGCGCTGCTCGGCCGTGATCGGCGCAGGAGCAGCCGTGAGCGGGTCGTAGCCGCCACCGGACTTCGGGAAGGCGATCACGTCGCGGATCGAGTCGACGCCCGCGAGCAGGGCGACGATGCGGTCCCAGCCGAACGCCAGGCCGCCGTGCGGCGGGGCGCCGTACTTGAAGGCCTCGAGGAGGAAGCCGAACTTCTCCTCGGCCTCGTCGGCCTCCAGGCCCATCACGTCGAAGACGCGCTTCTGGATGTCGTCACGGTGGATACGGATCGAGCCGCCACCGATCTCGTTGCCGTTGCAGACGATGTCGTAGGCCCACGCCAGCGCGTTGCCGGGGTCCTTGTCGAAGCCCTCGAGGTCCTGCGGGCTCGTGAACGCGTGGTGGACGGCGGTCCAGGCGCCGTGCCCGACCGCGACGTCACCGGCCGCGGTGGCGTCGTCGGCGGGCTCGAACAGCGGCGCGTCGACGACCCACAGGAAGCTCCAGGCCGACTCGTCGATCAGGCCGCAACGGCGACCGATCTCGAGCCGCGCGGCGCCGAGCAGCCCGCGGCTGGGCTTCGGCAGGCCGGCCGCGAAGAAGATGCAGTCGCCCGGCGCGGCGCCCACGTGGGCGGCCAGGCCGGCGGCCTCGGTCTCGGAGAGGTTCTTGGCCACCGGGCCGCTCAGGGCGCCGTCCTCGCCGACGAGCACATAGGCGAGCCCGCGCGCACCGCGCTGCTTGGCCCACTCCTGCCACGCGTCGAGCTGCTTGCGGGGCTGGCTCGCGCCGCCGGGCATCACCACGGCGCCGACGTACGGCGCCTGGAAGACCCGGAAGGTGGTGTCCTTGAAGTACTCGGTGCACTCCACCAGCGGCTGACCCATCCGCAGGTCGGGCTTGTCGGAGCCGTAGGTCGCCATCGCCTCGGCGTAGGTCATCCGCGGCAGCGGCACGGGTACGTCGTACCCGATCAGCTTCCACAGCGCCGAGACGATCTCCTCGGCCAGCGCGATGACGTCGTCCTGCTCGACGAAGCTCATCTCGATGTCGAGCTGGGTGAACTCCGGCTGGCGGTCGGCGCGGAAGTCCTCGTCGCGGTAGCAGCGGGCGATCTGGTAGTAGCGCTCCATGCCGGCCACCATCAGCAGCTGCTTGAAGAGCTGCGGGCTCTGCGGCAGGGCATACCAGCTGCCCGGCTGCAGGCGCGCCGGCACCAGGAAGTCGCGTGCGCCCTCCGGGGTGGAGCGGGTCAGCGTCGGCGTCTCGATCTCGACGAAGTCGTGGCCGGCCAGTACGTCGCGTGCGGCCTTGTTCACCTTGCTGCGCAGGCGCAGGCCGGCGCCGGGGCCGCTGCGGCGCAGGTCGAGGTAGCGGTGCTTGAGGCGCGCCTCCTCCCCCACCTCCCCGGCCTTCATCGAGCCGGCGTCGTCGATCGGGAACGGCAGCGGCGCGCTGGCGCTGAGCACCTCGAGGTCGGAGACGACGACCTCGATCTCGCCGGTGGGCAGGTTGGGGTTCTCGTTGCCCTCCTTGCGCCGCACGACCTCACCGGTGACCTTGAGGCAGAACTCCGCACGCAGGCTGTGGGCCAGCTCCTCGTCGCGGATCACGACCTGTACGACGCCGCTGGCCTCGCGCAGGTCGAGGAAGGCCACGCCCCCGTGATCGCGGCGGCGGGCCACCCACCCGGCGAGGGTGACGGTCTGACCGGCGTGCTCGGCGCGCAGGGCGCCGGCGTCATGGGTGCGGATCACTGGTGGTGCTCCCCTTCGGAGTTGTCGTCACGTGCTGCGACCACGATCTGCGGGCGCAGGTCCTGCGCAGGAGGCTCCCAGGTCGCGGCGTCGGCCGCCACCTGATTGCCGGAGCGGATGTCCTTGACCTCGTCCCCGCCCTCGGTGGCGAACCAGACGTACGGGATCCCGCGGCGTTCGGCGTACCGGATCTGCTTGCCGAACTTCGCCGCGCTCGCGCTGACCTCACACGCGATGCCACGCGCCCGCAGCGCATCTGCGGTCGTGTCCGCGTCGCCGCGGCTGTCCTCGTCCGCGACCGCGACGAGGACGACGCTGGGGACCTTGCGGTCGCTGGTGATCAGGCCGCGCTGGGCCAGTGGCACCAGCACGCGGCTGACGCCGAGCGAGATGCCCACGCCCGGGTACGTAGTCCGGCCGTCGCTGGCGAGTGCGTCGTACCGGCCGCCGGAGCAGATCGAGCCGAGGGACTCGTAGCCGTCCAGGCGGGTCTCGAAGACAGTGCCGGTGTAGTAGTCCAGGCCGCGGGCGATGGAGAGGTCGGCCACCACCCGGACGGTCTCGGTGTTGAGCGGAGCGCAGGCCCGGATCAGCGTGACGAGCTCGTCCAGACCCTCGTCGAGCAGGGGGTCGGTGACCCCCAGTGCGCGCACCCGGTCGACGAACGAGTCGTCGGTGGCCGTGATGGTGGCGAGCTCGAGACAGCGGTCGGCCTGCTCGTCGTCGAGGCCCGCCTCGGTGACCAGCAGCTTCTTCACCTCGGCGGGCGAGAGCTTGTCGAGCTTGTCGATCAGGCGCATGACCTCGTCGACGTCGGGGGCGCCGAGGCCGCTGTAGAAGCCCTGGATGAGCTTGCGATTGTTGACCTGCAGGCGGAAGCCGGGAAGTCCGATCGAGGTCGGGTCCGCGAGGCCGCGGAGCGCCTCGAGCATCACCCGGGTGACCTCGACATCGTGGTGGAAGGGCAGTACGTCGCGACCGACGATGTCGATGTCGGCCTGGGTGAACTCCCGGAACCGGCCCTCCTGGGGCCGCTCCCCGCGCCACACCTTCTGGATCTGGTAGCGACGGAACGGGAACTCCAGCTTGCCCGCGTTCTCCAGCACGTAGCGCGCGAAGGGCACGGTGAGGTCGAAGTGCAGGCCGATGCCCTTGTCTCGCCCGCTCTCCTCCTCCTGGAGGCGGCGCAGCACGTAGACCTCCTTGGAGGTGTCTCCCTTGCGCAGCAGTTGGTCCATCGGCTCGACCGCGCGCGTCTCGACGCCCGCGAACCCGTGCAGCTCGAAGGTGCGCGCGAGCGTCGCGATGACGTGCTGCTCGACGAACCGCTGCTCAGGGAGGAACTCGGGGAATCCGCTCAGAGGAGTCGGCTTACTCATTGGGAGAGCCTCATGAGGTGATCAGGTCCTGAAGGAAGGGGTTGGCGGCGCGCTCGCGCCCGATGGAGGTCTGGTCGCCGTGCCCGGGGAGCACCACGATGTCGTCGGCCAGCGGCAGCACCTTGGTCGCGAGGCTGCGCAGCATCGCGGCGTGGTCACCGCCCGGAAGGTCCGTCCGACCGATGCTGTCCTTGAACAGCAGGTCGCCGCTGAACATGACCTCGCTGACCTCGGGCCGTCCGTCGTACGGCGTGCGGAAGGTGACCGACCCCTCGGTATGACCGGGCGTGTGGTCGATCATCAGAGTCAGCCCGGCCAGCTCGAGCCGCTGCCCGTCGCCGAGCTCGCGGACGTCGTCGGGCTCGGCGAAGGTGTGGCCGTCGCCGAGCAGGCCGCCCATCAGCATCGCCCGGCTCTCGGCGGACATGCCGGCCAGCGGGTCGGTGAGCAGATGCCGGTCACGCGGGTGGACCCACGCGGTGGCGTCGTACGTGCCGGCGACCGGGGTGACCGACCACATGTGGTCGACGTGACCGTGGGTCAGCAGGACGGCGACCGGCTTGAGCCGGTGCTCCCGCACGACCTCCGCCACGCCGGAGGAGGCGTCATGGCCGGGATCGATCACCACGCACTCGCTGCCGGCACCGGTCGCGGCCACGTAGCAGTTCGTGCCCCACGGACCCGCGGGGAAGGCGGCGATCAACACCGGCTCAGCCTAGCGAGCGCCCTGACGGTCCACCGCATCGCCGTCTCTGACTACGATGGGCACCCCGGGCGTAGGTGGCTCCGCGTTCGGGGTACAGAGACGGCGGCCGCGAGCCGACAAGCGATGAAGGATCCACCGTGACGAGCGAGCAGTGGGGCAGGGTCGACGACGACCGCACCGTCTACGTGAAGACGGCAGACGGTGAGCGAGCGGTCGGCCAGTTCCCCGAGGGCACGCCCGAGGAGGCTCTGGCCTTCTACGTGAACAGGTACGAGCAGCTGGCCTTCCGGGTCGAGCAGCTGGAGCGGCGTGTCCGCGCGGCCAAGACCTCCCCCGACGAGGCGCTCGAGCTGATCAAGAAGGAGAAGGCGGAGATCGCCGAGGCCAACGCGGTCGGCGATCTCGGCTCCCTGGCTGCGCGGCTCGACGCACTGGCGCCCCTGGTCGCCACCCAGCGCGAGGCCCGCAAGGCCGAGCGCGCCGCCCGCAACGCGGAGTCGAAGACGGCCAAGGAGGCGCTCGTCGCCGAGGCCGAGCAGCTCGCCGAGAGCAACGACTGGCGCAACGGCGCCAACCGGCTGCGCGAGCTGCTCGACCAGTGGAAGGCGCTGCCCCGCATCGACCGCGCGAGCGACGACGCCCTCTGGCGGCGCTTCTCGACCGCCCGTACGGCGTACACGCGGCGCCGCAAGACGCACTTCGCCGAGCTGAACGAGAAGCGCGACGGTGCCCGGGCCGTCAAGGAGCGGCTGGCCGAGGAGGCCGAGCAGCTCTCGGAGTCGACCGACTGGGGCGCCACCGCCGGTCGCTACCGCGACCTCATGCGCGAGTGGAAGGCCGCGGGCGTCGCGCAGAAGGACGTCGACGACGCGCTCTGGAAGCGGTTCCGGGGCGCGCAGGACGTCTTCTTCGCCGCGCGCGACGCCGCCAACGCCGCCCTGGACGCGGAGTTCGCGGACAACGCCGTCCAGAAGGAGGCGCTGCTCGTCGAGGCCGAGGCGCTCGTGCCCCAACTCGAGTCCACCGGCGACCTCGGCGCGGCCAAGGCCGCCTTCCGCGACATCGCCGAGCGCTGGGACGAGGCGGGCAAGGTGCCGCGCGACCGTATCCGTGAGCTCGAGGGCCGGATGCGCCGGGTCGAGCAGGCGATCAAGGGCGCCGAGGACGACCAGTGGCGCAAGTCCGACCCCGAGAAGTCAGCTCGCGCCGACGACATGATCAACAAGCTCGAGGCCGCGATCGCCCAGGTCGAGAAGGAGATCGGCGACGCGCGAGCGAAGGGCGACGCCCGGAAGGTCGCCTCGCTGGAGGAGAACCTCGAGTCGCGCAAGCAGTTCCTCGACATGGCCCGGCGGGCTTCGGCCGACTTCAGCTGACCGCCGAATCGGGGGTTGTGGCCCGCCGAATCGGGGGTAGCGGCCCGCCGAGCCAGCGGTAGCGGCCCGCCGAATCGGGGGTAGCGGCCCGCCGAATCGGGGGTTGCGGCCCGCCGAGCCGGGGGTAGCGGCCCGCCGAGCCGGGGGTTGCGGCCCGCCGAGCCGGGGGTAGCGGCCCGCCGAGCCGGGGGTTGCGGCCCGCCGAGCCGGGGGTTGCGGCCCGCCGAATCGGAGGTTGCGGCCCACCGAGCCGGGGGTAGCGGCCCGCCGAGCCGGGGGTAGCGGCCCGCCGAGCCGGGGGTTGCGGACCAGTTCTCGTCCACAGTGACCCGTGGGCGGCGTCTATCCCCAGGCCCGTCTTGGCGGCGAGCAGACTGGTGACGCTCCCGACAGTCTGCGGGGCATGGATGCGACGACACTTCCCGACCGGCCCTTCACCCTTGCCGACCTTGCCGACCTCGGCCTGACGCGCAAACGCCTGCGCACGCGCATCGAGCACGGGCACGTACGCCGCGTGCTCCGCGGCGTCTTCGTGAGCGCGTCGGTGGAGGACGACATCGAGCTTCGAGCGGCGGCCCTGGCGCTCGCAGTGGCGCCGGGCCACGTCATCGTCGATCGTGCGGCCGCCTGGCTCCACGGCGTCGACACCTATTCGCGGACCGAGACCGAACTGGGGGCGCCCATCGAGACCTGCGCGCTGCGGGGGCGCCACCCGAGCCACCGCCCGGGAGCCGACGGTCGCACGCGCGACCTCTCCGCTGCCGACATCATGACCATTGCAGGGCTGCGCGTGACGACGCCCGAGCGCACCGCCTTGGACCTGGCCTGCCACCTGAGGCGTCGGGAGGCATATGCCGCCGTCTGCATGCTGGCTCGCGTTCATGGCCTGTCGCCCGGTCTGCTCGCCGCGATGCTGCCGCGGTACGCCGGCCGCCGCGGCGTCGTCCAGGCGCGCGAACTCGTCGGCCTGATGGATCCGCGCTTCGAGTCCGAGCGCGAGGCGTGGGTGTTTCTCGCCATCCACGATGCCGGGCTCCCCCACCCCGAGCCACAGGTCTGGGTCGACCGCGACGGCGTACCGACCTATAGGCTCGACCTGGCCTATCCGGCGCACCACGTCTACGTCGAGTACGACGGAGCCGACGCACACGACCGCAAGCCGGGACAGCGCGAGCGCGACGAGCGACGCCGAGCGTGGCTTCGGGCGCAGGGGTGGACGGTGATCGTGATCAAGCTAGGGGACTTCACCGGCGCAGCGCTCGACGCCTGGCTCCGTCAGCTACGCGAGGCGCTTCGCGAGGCGACGTACTCGACCCGCCGGTGGTGACGGCCACAACCCGGGATTCGCCCGGCCACAACCCGGGATTCGCCCGGCCACAACGCCCGACTCGGCGGGCCACAACGCCCGACTCGGCGGGCCACAACCCCCGACTCGGCGGCCCACAACCCCCGACTCGGCGGCCCACAACCCCCGACTCGGCGGGCCACAACCCCCGACTCGGCGGGGCGGGGCGGGCTACTGGGTCACGCGGTAGGCGTCGAACACGCCCGGCACGTTCCGGACGGCCGCGAGCACCGTCGCGAGGTGCTTGGAGTCGGCCATCTCGAAGAGGAACCGGCTCTTCGCCACGCGGTCGCGGGTCGTGCTCAACTGCGCCGAGAGGATGTTCACGTGCGCGTCGGAGATCGCCATCGTGATGTCGGAGAGCAGCCGCGCGCGGTCGAGTGCCTCGACCTGGATGTTGACCAGGTACGTCGAGTTGGCGCTGGAGCCCCACGCCACATCGACGAGCTTCTCGGGCTGGCTCTGCAGCGACGAGGCGTTCGTGCAGTCCTTGCGGTGCACCGAGACCCCGCCGCCCTTGGTGACGAAGCCCAGGATCGAGTCGCCGGGCACCGGCGTGCAGCACTTGGCGAGCTTGACCCAGACGTCCGGCGAACCCTGGACGACGACCCCGGCCTCGCTGTTGGTGGCCACCTTCGAGCGGCGCGGCCGCGTGATGGTGACGGCCTCGGCGAGATCCTCCTGCGCCGCATCCGCGCCGCCGTGCTCCGCGAGCACGCGCTTGACCACGGCCTGGGCGGAGAGATTGCCCTCCCCCACCGCGGCGTACAGGGCGGTCACGTCGGCGATGTTGAAGTGCCTGGCCGCGAGCATCAGCGACTCGTGCGACATCAATCGCTTGAGCGGCAGGCCCTCCTTGCGCATCAGCTTCGCGATCGAGTCCTGCCCCTTCTCGATCGCCTCGTCCCGGCGCTCCTTGGTGAACCAGGCGCGGATCTTGCTCCGGGCGCGCGGCGACTTCACGAAGGTCAGCCAGTCCTGCGACGGGCTGGCCGTCGGCGCCTTGGAGGTGAAGACCTCGATCACGTCGCCGTTGTCGAGCGTCGACTCCAGCGGCACCAGCCGCCCGTTGACCCGGGCGCCGATGGTCCGGTGGCCGACCTCGGTGTGGACGGCGTAGGCGAAGTCGACCGGGGTCGCGCCGCTGGGCAGCGCGATGACGTCGCCGCGCGGGGTGAAGACATAGACCTCCGCGCGGTTCATCTCGTAGCGCAGCGACTCCAGGAACTCCCCCGGGTCCTCGACCTCGGACTGCCAGTCGAGCAGCTGCTTGACCCAGCCCATGTCGTCGCGCTCGGCGCGCTTGTCGGTGTCGACCCCGGCCCGGCCGTCCTCCTTGTACTTCCAGTGCGCCGCGACGCCGTACTCTGCGCGCCGGTGCATCGAGAAGGTGCGGATCTGCATCTCCACGGGCTTGCCCTTGGGCCCGATCACCGTGGTGTGCAGCGACTGGTACATGTTGAACTTCGGCATCGCGACGTAGTCCTTGAACCGCCCCAGCACCGGGTTCCACCGCGAGTGGAGTACGCCGAGCACGGAGTAGCAGTCACGGTCCTCGGCGACGAGGATGCGGATGCCGACCAGGTCGTAGATGTCGGAGAACTCCTTACCCCCGACGATCATCTTCTGGTAGATCGAGTAGTAGTGCTTCGGCCGGCCGGTGACGGTCGCCTTGATCTTGGAGTCGCGCAGATCGTTCTCGACCTGGCTGATCACCTCGGCGAGGAACGTGTCGCGCGACGGCGCCCGCTCGGCCACCAGCCGCACGATCTCGTCGTAGATCTTGGGGTGCAGGGTCGCGAAGGCGAGGTCCTCGAGCTCCCATTTGATGGTGTTCATGCCGAGCCGGTGGGCCAGCGGCGCGTAGATGTCGAGCGTCTCGCGGGCGCTGCGCTCCTGGGACTTAGCCGGCACATAGCGCAGCGTGCGCATGTTGTGCAGCCGGTCGGCCAGCTTGATGACGAGGACGCGGATGTCCTTCGACATCGCCACGACCATCTTGCGGATGGTCTCGGCCTGGGCGCTGTCGCCGTAGACGACCTTGTCGAGCTTGGTCACGCCGTCGACCATCACCGCGACCTCCTCGCCGAAGTCGCGCCGCAGCTCATCGAGCGTGTACGGCGTGTCCTCGACGGTGTCGTGCAGCAGCGCGGCCACGAGCGTCGGCTCGGTCATGCCGAGCTCCGCCAGGATGGTCGTCACGGCGAGCGGATGGGTGATGTAGGGGTCACCGCTCTTGCGCATCTGCGTGCCGTGCAGCCGCTCGGCCGCGGTGTAGGCCCGCTCGATCAGGGCGAGATCGGCCTTCGGGTGATTGGCCCGTACGGCGCGGAAGAGCGGCTCGAGCATGGGGTTGGCCGACGCGCTCCGCGTGCCCATCCGCGCCAGCCGCGCCCGCATCCCACGACCGGCCGCAGGCCCGACGGGCGGCGGGGCCGGGGGCCGTGCCTCGGCGCCGCGCGGTCCGCCCGCACGCGCGGCACTCTCGCGAGGCGGCGTGATCGTGCGGTCGTCCGTCATTCTGACAGTTTAGTGTCCGGGGCCACCGCGCACACCAGGGGTCGGACCGTGGGTCAGATGGTGGGTCAGACAGTCATCAACGCGGTGACGGGCACGTCGCCCACGGCCGCGCGGCCGGGGAGGAAGGAGAGCTCCATCAGCACCGCGAGGCCGACCACGACGCCACCGGAGCGGCGTACGAGCTCGATGGTCGCGGCCGCCGTGCCGCCGGTCGCGAGGACGTCGTCGACCAGCAGGACGCGCTCGCCGGGCTTGACGGCGTCGTGGTGGATCTCGAGCGTCGCCTCGCCGTACTCCAGGGCGTAGGCGACGGCGTGGGTCTCACGCGGAAGCTTGCCCGCCTTGCGCACCGGGATGAATCCGGCGCCCAGGGCGAGGGCAACCGGTGCGGCCAGGATGAACCCGCGCGCCTCCATCCCGAGCACCTTGTCGACGCCCTGGTCGCGCCCCGAGGCGGCCAGCGCCTCGACGACCGCGCTCAGCCCGTCATGGTCCGCGAGGAGCGGCGTGATGTCCTTGAAGACAACGCCCGGCTCAGGAAAGTCCGGCACGTCGAGCACCAGGCGGTCGAGCAGCTCCTCGAGGCGCCCGACCCCGGCGGCGTCCACGTGGCTCATCGACCGCGCTTCGACTTCGGCTCACGCCGCGGCTGCGGGCGACCCGACGAACGCGAGTCGCGCACCTCGCCATGGCCGTGCGGCAGGTTGCGGCCCGCGCCCATCGTCGAGGTGTTCGGCACGGAGCGGTTGCCCGCCGGCTTGCGCGGGTCGACCTCGTCGGCCTCCGCCAGCTCCGCGGGCTCCTCGGGACCGTCGGCAACGGCCATGTCGTCGGTGTAGGAGGGAACGTTGGCATACCTGTCGGCCTGCTTGACCCGGGCCCTGGCACGCCGCTCGGCGTCGAGCACGTCCTTCTCGCCCGACTTCAGGTGCACCAGCAGCGGGGTCGCGATGAAGATCGAGGAGTACGTGCCGGCCGCCATGCCGACGAAGAGCGCCAGCGCGATGTCCTTCAGCGAGCTCGAACCGAGCTGGACCGCGGAGACCCACAGGATCGCCGCGACCGGCAGCAGCGCCACGATCGAGGTGTTGATCGAGCGCACGAGCGTCTGGTTCAGCGCCAGGTTGGCCGCCTTCGCGTACGTCGTCCGGCGTCCGCGCAGGTCCTTGGTGTTCTCGCGGACCTTGTCGAAGACGACGACGGTGTCGTACAGCGAGAAACCGAGGATCGTCAGGAATCCCGTGACTGTGGCTGGAGTCACCTCGAAGCCGACCAGGGCGTAGACCCCGACGGCGATCACGACGTCGTGGGCCAGCGCGACCAGGGCTGCCGCCGACATCTTCCACTGCCGGAAGTAGGCCCAGATGAAGAGCACCACGAGGATCAGGAAGACGATCAGACCGGTCAGCGCCTTCTTCGCGACGCGCGAGCCCCAGCTGGCGCCGACGCCGTCACGGCTGATCTCGTTCTCGGAGACGCCGGCGGTCGTGGCGATCGTCTGCTCGATCTTGCGGTCGTCCGCGGAGTCCTGGGTGATCGACTTGACCTCGATCACCACCGACTTGCCGCCGGCGGTCATGACCGTCGGCGTCTGCGCGGCCGCGATGCCGGTGTTGTTGACCGCGGTGCGCAGATTGTCGGCCAGCGTCTGGGTGGCCGTGACCCCCGAGACGGTGTAGCGGGTGCCGCCCTTGAAGTCGATGCCCAGGTTGAGGCCGCGCGTGGTCAGACCGAGGATGGCCACGAGGACGATGAGGCCCGAGATGGCATACCAGAGCCACTTGCGACCGACGAAGTCGATCGACTTCTCGCCGGTGTAGAGCTTGTTGCCGAGGCGGGTGAACGCGCTCATCAGGCCTTACCTCCGATGATCCCCGAACGGCTCAAGCCCAGCGCCTCACGGTCCAGGCCGGAGAGCCGCTGGCCACGGTTGAAGAAGCGCAGCCCCGAGAGCAGCTTGACGAGGGGGTGGGTGAAGAAGAAGAAGATGACCAGGTCGATCACGGTCGACATCCCGAGCATGAACGCGAAGCCGCGCACGTCGTTCGAGGCGAAGATGTAGAGCGTGATCGCCGCGAGCAGCGAGACCGAGTCGGCCGCCAGACAGGTGTTCCGGGCACGGATCCAGCCCGCGTCGACCGCGACGCGCATCGACTTGCCCTCGCGCATCTCGTCGCGGATGCGCTCGAAGTAGACGATGAACGAGTCGGCGGTGATGCCGACGGCCACGATCAGACCGGCGATGCCGGGAAGGTCGAGCGTGACGCCCGCGGTCTTGCTGAGCAGCACCACGAGCCCGTACGTCGACGCGCCGGCCACGATCAGCGAGCCGATCACGACCACGCCGAGGCCGCGGTAGTAGATCAGGCAGAACAGCATCACCAGCAGCAGGCCGATGGCGCCGGCCCACAGGCCCGCGGTCAACTGGTTGCCGGCCAGCGTCGGGCCGATGTTCTGGGTGTTGATGCCGCTCGCCGGGAACTCCAGCGGCAGCGAGCCGTACTTCAGGTTGGTGGCCAGCGACTTGGCGTCGGTGAGCGAGAACCCGGAGGTCCCGCCGCCCGTGATCTGCGCCTGGCCGCTGATCCGCGACGACGCGGTCGGCGCGGAGAGCACGTTGCCGTCGAGGACGATCGCGAAGGTGTCGCACGCGCTGCCGCCCGAGGGGCACGCGATGGCGCCGGTCGCGTCGGCGAAGTCGTTGCTGGGGTGGGTCTGGACGCCGGAGACGTTGACGCTGCTCTTGAAGTCGAGCGTGACGACGTAGCCGACCTGGCCCTGCTGCTGGTTGTAGCTGGCGTCGCTGATGCCCGAGCCGTCGATGACGGCCGGGGAGAGCAGGTACTTCTGGCCGTACTGGTCACACGTGACCAGCGGGCGCCGGTTGACGTTGGCGTTCAGGCTGACGTTGTAGTGCGCCTGGCTGTTGGCGTTGGCCGGCTGCGGGCACTTGAGCTTGGCGTACGCCGCCTGCCACTGCGCCGGAGGGCTCTTCATGAAGCTGGTGGCGCAGGCGACCGAGACCGGCTGACCCAGCTGCGCGGTCGACATCTTGTCGAGGTCGGCCGGGGCCGTGTTGCAGTTGGCGGGGGTGGCGGAGCCCGCGGTGGCGGGCAGGCTCGTCGGCGGCGTGGTCGGCACTGCCGTAGGCGCAGCGGACGCGGATGCCTTCGCGGGCGATGCCTTCGCGGACGCGGATGCCTTCGCGGGCGATGCCTTCGCGGACGGCGACTTCGCGGTGCTCGACTTCGCGGTGCTCGACTTCGCGGTGCTCGACGTCTTGGGTGCCGCCTTCTTGGCGAAGCCGGGAAGAGCGCGCTTCAGCGGGCTGGCCGACTTGCTGGGGCTGGCCGACTTGCTGGGACTGGCCGACTTGCTGGGGGTGCTGCTCGGCTTGCCGGTGCTGCCGGTGGTGCCCGGGGTGCCCGAGGCGCTCGGCGCCGCGCAGCGGGTGGTGCCGTTGCCCGTGGGGCCGCAGGCGACCATGCGGAAGGCGAGCTTCGCCGTCTGCCGCACCCGGTCAGCCAGGTCGTTCTGGATCGAGCCGCTGCCGGGGATGCTGACCTTGATGACGTCGCTGCCCTCGGTGGTCACCGTCGCGGAGGTGATGCCGGTGCCGTTGACGCGCTGGTCGATGATGTCGCGAGCCTCGTTGAGGCTGTCGCTCGGGATCGAGCCGCCGCCGGGGTTGCTCGCGGTCATGGAGATCTCGGTGCCGCCCTGGAGGTCGAGGCCGAGACCCGGCTTCCACGTACCGCCGATGGCGACGAGCGCCCAGACGACGGCGAGGGCCAGGAAGAAGATCGCCAGAGTGCGCGCAGGACGGGCAGTCTTGCGCGCCATCTCAGTCGTCCTCCGACTTCGAGAGGTCGACGCTTCCCGGCTCGACGGTGGCGTCGCCCTCCGTTTCGACGGTCGGCTCGAGCGACTCGTCCTTCGGGATCACGCGGCCGATCGCCCCGCGGACCACTCTGACGGTGACGCCGTCGGCGATCTCGACGAGCACGTACTCGTCGGTGCTGCCGGTCACCGTGCCCAGGAACCCGGACGACAGCATCACGTCGTCGCCGGCGCTGAGCTCGGACTGGAGGGCACGCAGCTGCGCCTGGCGCTTCTGCTGCGGTCGGATGAGCAGGAACCAGAAGGCGATCAGGATGATCACCAGCGGCAACAAGGTGTACACGAGAGACACTTCCGGCGAAGACAACAAGGATGGGTGCAGAAGGGTGCAATGGTCACAGCCGACCGACGCGCAAGTCTAACCAGACGACGTGATCCACACCTCATCCAGGCCGCGGTCAGGCGGCGCCGTCACTCGTCGAAGAGCCCCTCGTCACCGTAGGTCGGGCCGGGCGCGCGCAGGCCGAGGTGCTCCCACGCCGCGGGCGTGGCGATCCGGCCCCGTGGCGTACGTGCCAGGAAGCCGTTGCGCACCAGGAACGGCTCGGCGACCTCCTCGACCGTCTCGCGCTCCTCCCCCACGGCCACGGCGAGCGTCGAGACGCCGACCGGGCCGCCGCCGAACCGTCGGCACAGCACGTCGAGTACGGCGCGGTCGAGCCGGTCGAGACCGAGCGGGTCGACCTCGTAGAGGTCGAGCGCCGCTGCGGCGAGCGGCCGCGTCACGAGGCCGTCGGCGTGTACCTGCGCATAGTCGCGGACGCGGCGAAGAAGGCGGTTGGCGATGCGTGGCGTCCCGCGCGACCGGCTCGCGATCTCGCCCGCGCCGCCCGTTCCGTCCGCGCCGCCCTCGGCGAGCTCGACCCCGAGCAGGCCGGCCGAGCGTCGCACGATGAGCTCCAGCTCGTCGGGCTCGTAGAACTCCAGGTGTCCGGTGAAGCCGAACCGGTCGCGCAGCGGACCGGGGAGCAGACCGGCCCGGGTGGTCGCACCGACCAGGGTGAACGGGGGGATCTCCAGCGGGATGGAGGTGGCTCCGGGGCCCTTGCCGATGACGACGTCGACCCGGAAGTCCTCCATCGCCATGTAGAGCATCTCCTCGGCGGGGCGGCTCATCCGGTGGATCTCGTCGACGAAGAGGACGTCGCCCTCGTTCAGGCCCGACAGGATCGAGGCGAGGTCGCCGGCATGGGTGATCGCCGGGCCGCTGGTCAGGCGCAGCGGCGAGCTCATCTCGGCGGCGATGATCATGGCCAGGGTGGTCTTGCCGAGCCCCGGGGGCCCCGAGAGCAGCACGTGGTCGGGCACCCGCCCGCGCTGCCGAGCCGCCTCGAGCACGAGTCCGAGCTGGGCGCGGACGCGCGCCTGGCCGACGACCTCGTCGAGCGTGCGAGGGCGCAGCGCGGCCTCGACGGCGCGCTCGTCGCCGTCGGCCTCCGCGGCGGTCAGCCGCTGCAGGTGCGAGGACTCGATCTCGTCCAGCTCGTCCTCGTGGAAGGGCATCGCTCACCCCCTCCGCAGCGTCAGCAGCGCGGCGCGCAGGAGCGCGCCGACATCCGTGGTGTCGGTCCCGTCCGCGGCCACCGTCTCCACCGCCTTCTCGGCGTCCTTGGCGGAGTAGCCGAGGCCGACCAGGCCTTCGGTGACCTGGTCGCGCCAGGCCGGCCCCGCCACGCTGGCCGCGCTCGCGGCGGCGCCGGCGCTCGGCGTACCGATGCGGTCCTTGAGCTCCAGGATGATGCGCTGCGCGCCCTTCTGCCCGATGCCGGGGACCTTGGTCAGCGTCTTGACGTCGTCGGCGGCGATCGCGGTGCGGACCCCGTCAGGTGAGAGTACGGCGAGCATCGCCTGGGCGAGCTTCGGGCCGACGCCGGACGCGGTCTGGGCGAGCTCGAACATCTGCTTCTCGTCCTCGTCGGCGAACCCGAAGAGGGTCAGCGAGTCCTCGCGCACGACCATCGAGGTCGGCAGCGCCGCCTCCGCCCCGGTACGCAGCGCGGCGAGCGTGCCCGGGGTGCACAGCAGCTCCAGACCGACCCCGCCCACCTCGACGACGGCGCTGGAGAGGGTCACAGCTGCGACCTTGCCACGGACGAAGGCGATCATCGGACTCCTGTGGGTCGGGCCTGGCGGCGGGATGCGGCGAGCGCGGCGTCGAGCCGCGCCTGGGCACCACCGCGCCAGATATGGGTGATGGCGAGCGCGAGCGCGTCCGCCGCGTCGGCCGGCTTGGGCATGGCCTCGAGGCGGAGGATGCGCATGACCATCTGCCCGACCTGGGTCTTGTCGGCGCGGCCGTTCCCCGAGACCGCGGCCTTCACCTCGCTGGGCGTGTGCAGCGCCACCGGGATGCCCCGACGGGCGGCGCAGACCATCGCCAGCCCGCTCGCCTGGGCCGTGCCCATGATCGTGGAGACGTCGGAGCGCGCGAAGATCCGCTCGATCGCCACCGCGTCCGGCCGGTGCTCCTCGATCCAGGCGTCGATGCCGGTCTCGATGCTGGTCAGCCGCTCCCAGACCGGAAGATCCGAGGAGGTCCGGATGACATTCACGTCGACGAGCGAGAGCGGACGGCCGACCTGGCCCTCCACCACGCCCATGCCACAGCGCGTCAGGCCGGGATCGATCCCCAGCACACGCATGTCTTGCCTCCCGCCCATCCGGAGTCGAACGTCTGTTCGCACCCTACCCGAGTACGCCGGACCGCGAGCACCGACACGCACGGAGGTCGAGTGCTGCCTGTTCCCTGGGGCCCTCTGACTCGGGCTGCGTGCGGGGTCAGCGGGTCTTTGCCTGCTCTTCATGCGGGGTCAGGGGTTGTTGGTCGGGTGGTCATCTTTGCCGCCTGTGCTGCCAGCGTTGGTCACAGGGGTGGCCGGGCTGGGTCCCGGAGGGGGCTCGGGGACGTCGAGCGGGGGGCTTTGATGTCGGAGGGTTGCAGGGTCGAGTACGAGGGCGCCGGGCGGTGAGCGGGCCGGCCTTGCGCCTCCCGGAGCCGGTGGGGGTGCTGTTCTGGCCGGAGGGTGATCCGCCGGGGGTGCTGGATGCCGGCTGGTCGCTGCGCGCGATGGCCGACACGTGTGGGCAGATCACCTCCTGGATCGAGTCGTCCCAGCCGCGGTGGGAGGGTGCCGCGGGTACGGCCTACCTGGTCCGGGCCGGACAGATCGGGCACGGCTATGCCGCGGCCGCGACCGCGTTGAGCGCCGGCGCGGCCGCGCTGGAGTGCTACGGGGAGGAGCTCGAGGCCCTCCAGCGCCGCGCCCGACGGCTGGAGGAGGACGCCGCCGAGGTCGACCGGGCCCGCCACCGGCTGCTCGAGGACCACGCCGCCGCGACCGCGGCCGGGCTGGGCCCCGATGCGCCCGCATGGGGCGAGCTGGCCCGGACGGCCGCACGTCTGGAGGACCGCCGCGCCGAGATCGTGGGCCGAGACGCCCGGATCCGGTACGAGACCGACCAGGCCGAGCAGGACGCCGCCGCGGCGTTGAGCCGCACCGGGGACCTGACCAGCACCGCACGCCAGGCCCGCACCCCACCCCCGTCGCCCCCGCCGCCGCCGTCGGGGGGTGAGGGTGGCGGGTCGCACCACGGGTGGGATGACATCGATCTCGATGCCCTGACCGACATGGCCACGGACACCGGCTGGACCGCGCTCGGGGGACTCGGGATGGTGGTCGGGGTCGGGGGCCTGGCCGGGGACGGGGCCCTCGAGATCGGCACCGCGGGGGTGGCCACCCCCGCGGTCGGCGCGGCCGGGGTGGGACTGGTCGGGCTCACCGCCGGCAGCGGGGCCCTGGCCGCGCACAGCGTGCACGACCTGTTCAAGGACGACGGACGTCTCTTCAGCGACGACGGCGGCGACCCGGCGCCCCAGCCGGTCTCGCAGCCGCCGACGTCGGGGGCGCGGGGGCCCGGTCAGTGGCGGCCGGTGCGCGAGTCCATGTCGGACCGGGCCCGGGCCTACCAGGAACGGATCACCGGCCAGTCCTCCGAATATGCCTACGTCGCCGAGAGACCCGACGGGCGCCCGGTGCGCTTCGACAGCTTCGACGACGACCAGAACGCCCTCATCGACGCCAAAGGGGCACGATGGGACTACCTGCTGGGCCACCGCAAGATCGGGAAGTTCGCTCGTTACGGCCTGCTCAAACAAGCAGAGCGCCAGACCGAGGCCGCCGGGGGCACCCGGATCATCTGGTACGTCCACGAGAAGGGCGCCGCCGACCAGATGGCAGAGATCCTGGACGACGAGCGCTACACCAACATTGTCGTCGAGTGGCGGCCATGACAATTCAGTTCACTGTCAGTTCTCACTGTCAGTTCTCACTGTCAGTTCAAGCAGAGGAGCAGAAGTGGAACCGGATGACGAGTTGACCGACGTGTTCGTGGGCGGCTACTGGTGGTCGCGTGGGGAGACCCCCGAGCAGATCGGGGCACGCCTGCACCGCTGGCTCGGGGACCTGGCCGGCCTGCACGACGACTTCGGATCCTGGACAGTGATGGACCGGCCGGCCGGGGACGTCGAGATGCTCACCGCCCTCATCCGACGCGGGTTCAACCCCGACGAGGAGACCGGCCAACCGCTGGAGGACCTCGGATTCCGCGTCTTCGGAGACACCACCCCGACCGGAGCGCCCCGGGCCGACTTCAGCCTCAAGGCAGGGGCCACCGCCTCGAGTGTGCCGAACAACGTGCTGCTGCGCTCGCCCTACCGCAAGCCGTTCCCCCGCGAGTGGATCGGCCTCGCCGTACCGCTGATCGAGTCAGTCGTGCACTGTTGGCAGCCCGATGTCGCGGTCCTCGCCCGCTCGACCTACATGAGGGCGATGAACAGTGTGAGCCGCGGCCAGTACCGCGCCCCGGGGGCCCTGACCTGGCTCCCGGTCGACCCCGACCAGGTCCCCCAGGTCGTGGAAGCCCAGACCGTCACGCCCCTGGCCGGCGGCGCGTTGATCTCCCTCATGGACGGCCAGGCCATGCCCGAGGTCGAGACCGTCCTCGAACTCACCCGCGGCCTGATGGCCACCGGCCTCCTCGACGTGAACCCAGGCAACGACCAGCGATGAATGAAGCAACCAGCCAACCGAGCCAGGACCTGGCCGACGTGTTCGTGGGCGGCTACTGGTGGTCGCGTGGGGAGACCCCCGAGGAGATCGGGGCACGCCTGCACCGCTGGCTCGGGGAGCTGGCCGGTTTGCACGACGACTTCGGACCCTGGACAGTGATGGACCGGCCGGCCGGGGACGTCGCGATGCTCACCGCCCTCATCCGACGCGGGTTCAACCCCGACGAGGAGACCGGCGAACCGCTGGAGGACCTCGGATTCCATGTCTTCGGAGACAACACCCCGACCGGAGCACCCCGGGCCGACTTCAGCCTCAAGGCAGGGGCCACCGCCTCGAGTGTGCCGAACAGCATGCTGCTGGAGTCGCCCTACCGCGAACCGTTCCCCCGCGAGTGGGTCGGCCTCGCCGTACCACTGATCGAATCGGTGGCGAGGCGTTGGCAGCCCGACGTCGCGGTCCTGACCCGCACGAGCTACATCAGGGCGACGAAGACCCTGAACCCCGGCCAGTTCCGCAAGCCCGGGGCCCTGACCTGGCTCCCGGTCGACCCCGACCAGGTCCCCCAGGTCGCGGAAGCCCAGACCGTCACACCCCTGGCCGGCGGCGCGCTGATCTCCCTCATCGACGGCGAGACCATGCCCGAGATCGACACCGTCCTCGAACTCACCCGCGGCCTGATGGCCACCGGCCTCCTCGAGGTGAACCCAGGCAACGACCAGCGATGAATGAAGCAACCAGCCAACCGAGCCAGGACCTGACCGACGTGTTCGTGGGCGGCTACTGGTGGTCGCGTGGAGAGACCCCCGAGGAGATCGGGGCACGCCTGCACCGCTGGCTCGGGGACCTGGCCGGTTTGCACGACGACTTCGGACCCTGGACAGTGGAGAACCGGCCGGCCGGGGACGTCGAGATGCTCGCCGACCTCATCAGCCGAGAGTTCAACCCCGACGAGGAGACCGGCGAACCCCTGGAGGACCTCGGATTCCATGTCTTCGGAACCAACACCCCGACCGAGGCGACCCGAGCCGACTTCAGCCTCAGCGCAGGGGCCACCGACGCGAGTGTGCCGAACAGCATGCTGCTGGAGTCGCCCTACCGCAAGCCGTTCCCCCGCGAGTGGGTCGGCCTCGCCGTACCACTGATCGAATCGGTGGCGAGGCGTTGGCAGCCCGACATCGCGGTCCTCACGCGCACGAGCTACATCAGGGCGGTGAAGACCCTGAGCGGTGGCCAGTTCCGCAAGCCCGGGGCCCTGACCTGGCTCCCGGTCGACCTCGACCAGGTGCCGCACGTCGTGGAAGCCCAGACCGTGACCCCGCTGGCCGGCGGCGCGTTGATCTCCCTCATGGACGGCCAGGCCATGCCCGAGGTCGAGACCGTCCTGGCACTGATCCGCGGCCTGCTGGCCACCGGCCTCCTCGACTAGGCGTCGATCTCCTCCAGGACGTCGTCGGGGACGTCGGCGTTGGAGAAGACGTTCTGCACGTCGTCGAGGTCGTCGACGGCGTCGATCAGCTTGAAGACCTTGCCCGCGGCGGCCGCGTCGGCGACGGGGATATCCATGGTCGCGACGAACTCCACGTCGGCGGAGTCGTAGTCGACGCCGGCGTCCTGCAGCGCCTTGCGCACGGTGACGACGTCGGAGGCCTCGGAGACGACCTGCCAGGTCTCGCCGAGGTCGTTGACCTCCTCGGCGCCGGCGTCGAGGGTGGCCTCGAGGACGTCGTCCTCGGAGATCTCCTTGCCCTCCTGGCTCTTGGCCAGCACGACCACACCCTTGCGGTTGAACAGTCGCGAGACCGAGCCGGGGTCGGCCATGGTGCCGCCGTTGCGCGTCACCGCGGTGCGGACCTCCATCGCGGCCCGGTTCTTGTTGTCGGTGAGGCACTCGACCAGGAGCGCGACGCCCTGGGGGCCGTAGACCTCGTACATGATCGTGGTGTAGTCGACGGCGCCGCCGTCCAGACCGCCACCGCGCTTGACCGCGCGGTCGATGTTGTCGTTGGGGACCGACTGCTTCTTGGCCTTCTGGATGGCGTCGTAGAGCGTCGGGTTTCCGCCCGCGTCAGGTCCACCCATCTTCGCCGCGATCTCGATGTTCTTGATCAGCTTGGCGAAGAGCTTGCCGCGCTTGGCGTCGATCGCGGCCTTCTTGTGCTTCGTGGTTGCCCATTTGGAGTGGCCAGACATGAGTCCCTCAAAGATTTCGGTCGGTGTTCAGCCTGAGAAGTCTACCGAGCCGCGGACCATCTCCACGAAGAGCCCGTGCATCCGGCCGTCGCCACCCACTTCGGGGTGGAACGAGGTGGCCAGCAGATGACCCTGCCGGACGGCGACGGGGTGCTCCCCCACCCGCGCCAGCACCTCGACGCCGTCGCCGACCTGCTCCACCCACGGCGCGCGGATGAAGACCGCGTGGACGCGCTCGGGCAGCCCGGTGACCCGCAGGTCCTCCTCGAACGAGTCGACCTGCCGGCCGAAGGCGTTGCGGCGCACCGTCACGTCGAGACCGCCGATCGTCTGCTGCCCCTCGACGCCGTCGGTGATCCGGTCGGCGAGCAGGATCATGCCCGCGCAGGTGCCGAAGGCAGGCATCCCGGAGCGCACCCGCTCGCGCAGCGGGTCGAGCAGGTCGCAGATGCCCGCCAGCTTGGCGATGGTGGTGCTCTCGCCGCCGGGGATGACCAGGCCGTCGCACCGCTCGAGCTCGTCGGGACGGCGTACGGTCAGGGCCTCCACGCCGTGGCTGGCCAGGGCGGCGACGTGCTCGCGCACGTCGCCCTGCAGGGCAAGGACTCCGATGGTGAGCGACACGCGGGGATCGTAGTCGGCTCACGTGCAGAGGCTGGCGACGGCCACCGTGAAGGTGCGGGTGTTGGAGTTGGCCGACGTCCAGGTGACCGAGCCGAAGTTGCGGTTGACGTTGACCCACGCCGTGCCGCCGGTGATCGCCGCCGTGATCGTCGCCGTCGTGCTCGACGTCGTCAGGGTCTGCCCGCCGTAGTGGAGGGTGTAGTTGGTGGCGTTGGGCACCGCCGGCCAGTTGAACGTCACGGACAGCACGCCCAACAGCCCGCAGTTGAGCGTGGTTGTCGGCACCGTGTAGACGGTCAGCGTCGAGCCGGTCACCGTGACGTCGTCGGTCCAGTAGGCCCAAGCGGGGGCCGCGCCGACGCTCAACGCCCCCAGAACCCCGACGGTGGCCAGCGCGATGCGCCGCAGCCGCCTGCCGATGAGCAGCACCAACCCGACGGCATAGGCGGCGACCAGGTAGACGCCCGGCGCCCGGGAGAGCCAGGCGACCGCCGATCCCAGGTGCGGCACGGCCAGCCACACCCGGTCGGCGCCGCTCACCGTGTAGGTCCGCGGGTCGGGCGTCCGGTTGGCATCGCCCTTCAGTCGCAAGGTGACCCGCCCGGCGGCGGCCGGAGAGACCGAGACGACCCGGTGGGTGAGGCGGCCGCCGTCGAAGGGGACCGAGACGACGTCGCCGACGTGGATCTCGGCGGCCGGGATGTGGTCGGCCAGCGCCAGGGACCCGGTGCCGATCGTCGGACTCATCGAGCCGGAGGTGAAGATCAGCGGCCGTACACCCAACGCCGTGGCGGCGAGCACGACCAGCAGGCAGAGGCCGCCCAGGACGGCACCGACCCAGAGCGCGACATCGCCCGCCCGGCGTACGAGCATCATGGCGCCCCCACCTGCTTGGCGTGGAAGGTGATCGTGACCGGCGCCGTCGCGCCCTGCAGGGATCCCGGCGCCGTCGCGCTCATGGTCACCTGGACGCAGACGGTCTCGGCGGCGCCCGGCGCGAGAGTACGGCGGGCGGCGTTGGTGCCGAGGAAGGTGGTGTTCGCCGTCGTGATCGACGTGGCGGAGTTGGGCAATGCGGTGCCGGGGCAGGTGATCGCGGTGCCACTGCCGCCGGTCGCGGAGTCGCCGGTGACCTTCGCGGTGAGCGAGCTGTTCATGCCGCCGGAGTCCACGTCGAGCCACTCCGACCAGTAGCTCAGCGGGATCGAGCCGACGTTCTTCACCGTCATCACCCCCGCGGTCGAGCCACCCGGCTGGAGGGCCGGGGTCGTTAGGCCGGTGAACGTCGTGTCGGGGTCGTTGCCGTCGACCACCAGGTCGAGGTGGCCGAGGGTGAAGGTCTGGTCGGGCATCGTCCGTGTGTCGCTCCAGTACGCCGCGGTGCGGGTCACGCCGAGCGCCGCGACCAGGCCGAGCGCCAGCACCGCGCGGGTGTGGACGGCCCTACTCATCGCCCGCCGCCTCCGAGCGTGAGCCGGCCACCAGCGCCAGGCCGGCCCCGAGGCTGAGCGCGGCCAGCGCGACCGTCCACAGCGACATCGCAGAACCGGTGTTGGGGAGCAGGCCGCCGGGGCTGGTCGGGTTGGTGCCCCCAGGGCCGGTCGGGTTCGTAGACCCCGGGCCGGTCTGACCCGTCGGGGCCCTGGCCTGGCTCAGCGTGACCCGGAACCACAGCGGCACGGTGCGCCCCTGGGACCCGTTGCCCGAGGACCAGTGGAAGACCGCTCGCACGGTGACCGTCGTCATGGCGCCGCCGGCCAGGGACCCGCGGGCGAGCGGGACCCAGTCGCGGCCACCGGCGAGGCGCTGCCATGCCCCGGTCCCGACCCGGGCCGAGACCTGCAGGTCGGGGGCGTGGATGAGGCGGGTGGCTCCGTGCCGGTACTCCACGAGGAGCGCCGCACGCTCGCCCGCCTGGTCGCGCACGTAGAACCGCGTGGTGGCGGCGTCGCCCGGCACCCACAGCCGCGGCGAGTTCGACCGGTCGAAGAGCGTGCCGCTCAACGTGCTCGACCACACCGAGCCGTCCCGGCTCAGGCCCAGCTGGTCACCGGCCGCCGCCGCGGGGGCGAGGCCCGCGCCGAGCATCACGGCGCCGAGCATCACGGCGACGGCCACCACGGGGGGCGCGAGCATGCACAGCCGACGGATCATCGGGGCACCTCCGTCCCCTCGCGCCGGCCGGTGCTCTGGCGGGTGCGACGGCGGTCACGGGCTGCCCCGGCGAACATGAAGCCCGCGTAGCCGAGCAGACCGGCGACGACGGCGTACAGGATCCATGGACGCCGATCGCCCGTGACGACCTGGTTGATCCGCCCGAGGTAGGGGACGGCGTACCAGAGCCTCCCCTTGATCTGCACCGGCCTGACCCAGTGCAGGTCGGGGGTGTTGTTGGCGTCGCCCTTGGTGCGGAACTCCAGCGTCCCGCGCAGGGTGGTGCGTTGGGCGACGATCCGGTGGGTGACCACGGTCGGCTGGCCCGACCGCAGCTGGTAGGTCACGACGTCGCCGATCCGCAGCTGCGAGGTGTCACTCGGACGTACGACGACGAGGGTGCCCGGGGGTAGCTTCGGGCTCATCGAGCCGGTCAGGATCGTGTACGGCGTGGCGCCGCCGATCCGCGGGATCAGCACCCCGACGACGATCGCCCCGAGGGCGACCAGGATCACCAGCCATGCGGTGACCCGGCCGACCCAGGAGAGCCCGGTCCTCAGCGCGCTCATGGCTGGTCCTGGACGGCGCTGACGGTGAGGTTGTGCAGGACGTAGGAGACGTCCGCGGCCGGGTTGGACTGGTCCGAGGCCGGGACGCTGAGCGCCAGGTCCACCTCGACGACCGATCCGGTGTCACCGGAGGTGAACGTGCTGCGGGACGCGCCGCCGACGGTGACGGCGGTCGTGGTCAGCGCCAGCGGCGCCGGCGGCGCGGTGGGCGGCGCGCCGACGCTGATGTGGCCCTTGAGGTGGTCGCCCTGCGCCGTGAGCGTGTAACGACAGCTCGCGGTCAGGGTGTCCCCCGGCTGCAACGGCTGGTTGGTGTAGGCCCCGCTCGAGGTCCCCCCGGTGGTCGTGAACGTCCACTGGCTGCACCCGCTCGCGCCGTTGGCCGCGATCGGGATGAGGGCGAGCGCCCCGGTCGTGAAGCTGCCGGGATGAGCGGTGCTGGCCACGCGCCACGAGGCCAGCGACGCCGGTCCGCCGAGAAGCAGCACGGCAGCCACCGGCGCGGCCACGGCGGCGGCGAGGAGGGATCTCCAGCGACGTCGGCGCCGTGCCGCGCGGCGGCATGGCACGTTCGGAG
>Ga0131853_10002259_pt1 | contig 34545 bp, 28 predicted proteins | sample TergutLab28metaG_FD_92764 | JGI IMG/M metagenome (GOLD analysis project Ga0131853, IMG submission 92764) | Labiotermes labralis P1 segment gut microbial communities from Petit-Saut dam, French Guiana - Lab288 P1 (version 2) (version 2) | ecosystem: Host-associated > Arthropoda: Insects >... | reverse complement strand
TTTGACAAGCTAATTGGTTCCCTTATTGTAGAATCTAAGTCAGAGCTCCATTTAGAATCGGCTGTTTTACTTGGTAAAACAACTGAATCAAACCACCTTGCCATCAATGGAGCGACCATCTCGATTGAGGAAGCCATTTCGGCATGGGAAAGCACGTTCAGTGCCATTTATCCGAAAGCAACCAACCCAGATAAATCTTTAGTTGAACCAATTACATACGACCGCATCAACCTTAAAACTTCTGGATTGAAAGCAACGCCTCGTGTCTTAGTGTCGGCTTTCCCAGGAAGCAACTCAGAGTACGATAGTGCTGCAGCGTTCCAGCTAGCAGGTGCCAAAACTCACATCAACGTTTTCCGTAACTTAACAACGGCCGACATTACCGCATCCATTGATCAGCTATCTGCAGAAATTAAAAAGTCACAAATCCTCTTCTTACCAGGTGGATTCAGTGCTGGTGATGAACCAGATGGATCAGCTAAATTTATTACAGCCGTTTTGAATAACGAAAAAGTACGTGCGAGCATTGAAGACTTAATGGCTCGCGACGGACTTATCGTTGGGATTTGTAATGGATTCCAAGCACTCGTCAAATCAGGTTTACTACCGTATCAAGATTTCAATGTAACGACTGAATCGCCAACTTTGGCACATAATAATATTGGTCGTCATCAATCAAAAATCGTCCAAACAAGATATACAGGTGCTAATTCGCCATGGTTTACTAACCTAGAAGTTGGCGACATCCACAACGTGGCACTTTCTCACGGAGAAGGAAGATTTACCGCTGCCGATCATACGATCAAAAAGCTGATCGCTGATGGTCTGGTTGCTTTCCAATACGTAGACATCAACGGAAATCCGACGATGGATGAAATCTATAATCCAAATGGGTCGAGCATGGCCATTGAAGGTTTAATCTCGCCAGATGGAAGAATTCTTGGTAAGATGGGTCACACCGAAAGAAGTGGAAAAGACATTTTTAAAAACGTCGTAGGCAATTACGACCAGAAAATCTTCGTCAGTGGTGTGGAGTATTTTACGAAATAATGTTTCATAGGAGGAACAACAAATATGACGTATGAACAATTTGAATACCAAGTCATTAACATGCTACTTGTTGGAGAAGATCCACGATTAGAAAAGTTCAGACAGCAAATTTGGCATTTGGAAGTTTTATCTCGCTATGAGACGGCATCTGGTTTCGTGACCACGTTTACCGCGCCACCATCTCTTGCAAGTGCGGGGGTCAGAAGCAAGTTTTCTGGGATGACCATTGAAGTCCTCTCATTAGGGAAAATGGAAGTAGAATTAGTTGTGGAGAATGGCTTGATTAGTTCTTTGAGAGGAACATTTTCAGGAGATGTGACTTATTCAGAAATTTTAGCCAACGTCGACCATTTAAGATTTTACTATCGAAATGGTAAATCAAGCGACATTTATTTTTATAGTAACCTGACGCCTACGAAGGCAGACCCTCCTCCCTTTGAAGAGGTGGAGGAGCCAGTGGAAGATGTCATCGATGCATCTGAAGATCTTTCGTCTCAGGTGGTGAGTGAAGTAGAATCAAGTCCAATTGATCAAGAAGCCATTTTAGATCCCCCTCCATTAGAAATTTTAGATGAAAGTACACAACTTGATGAAGAAATTTCAAATCCTGTATTTAGTCCGCCACAAGCCTCCTCGCCTACAAGTCGGGCGCCTATGACTCTTGGAGAATTAGTAGGATACGATAGTGGAGAAAAAGCAACGATTGCTCTCCCTGTAAATGAGGAGGTACCATCTGAGATCGATGAAAAAAATCGCCAAATACAGCAGTCCCTGGATTCTTTGGTTTTTGATGGTGAAGAAGACCAAGAAGTAGAGATGCTAGATGTTGCTGAGAAAAGGAAGCGGCGGATTCGTTTAGCAATCGTTGTGATATGCTTTTTAATAGGTGGTATCCTTGGTGTCATTAGCATGACGCTTATACTGGGGATTGAAATTCCGTTTATAAGCGATTTACCCTTCTTAAACTAAAAAGAGTCAACTACACGCACGTTTTAAAAGGCCTGTCAAATTATACGACGGGCCTTTTAAAATACCATTTATTTTTTCCGAGGTTTTCTAGCATAAAACCATCGATAGATGAGGGTACTCATCGCAAAAAACGATAGGATTGAAGCGATTAAAATAATTCGCCAATTAATGACCGTTACTAAACTCTCAATCTCTTCGAGCATACCAGGGATGTACTCCGTCCGCACGCCTCTTACTAAAAGTCGATGGGAATTAATGGCATAAGGTGTACATGTAACGAGTGTCACAAGGTCTTTATGAGGGTGGTTGTGTAAGTCACTAATTTCATGAGGAAGAACAATGGTAATCTGATCTACTTCATAGGCCATTTTTTGGTTAGCAATGGTCACAAAAAATAAATCACCTTCACTTAAGAGCTCTAAATCAGTGAAGAGGCGCGAGTTGGGAATGCCAGTGTGACCGGTTAGAACAGAATGGTTTCCGACCTCACCAATCGGAAAGGGCGTTTGAGGAATGTGACCGACACCCCGATCAAGGACATCGTCACCGGTTCCATGGTAAATGGGAATTCTAACGTCAATGGCTGGGATCTCAATAAATCCCATGGAACGATGTAAATTTAGTATCTCATAATAATTGTCAGGGATAATAAAACCACTACCCATTACAAAAGGATCTTCGATGTTTGCTCCCGTTAAAGAAGCGTTATAGGTGCGAGCTAATTCGAAATGGTATTCAATTTCTGCGTCTGGCACCTCTTCAATGGTACGTTGGTACTGTTCGATCAACCCAGCATGGTTTCGGCTTGCCCACCAGTCAGCGATATCAGGATATAAAAGGATTAATGCACCGATTAAGAACAAGAAAATGAAGCCTAAACCTTTCCATTTATTTTTCATAACAACCTTTCCTTATACAAAAATAGCTAACTGACCGAGAATCATCATCCTAACCTACGGCCACTTAGCTATTTTAAATTTCATGGGATGATTTAAATGTCGAAATGCTCATCGTCACCTTTTCTGCGATTTTTTGCAGCAAGGGCTAATGATCCACCAATGATGGAAAGTCCTACAACGGTAAAGAGCATGGTGCCAATACCACCAGTCTGTGGCAAGTAGAAGTCACCTTCCAATTGGTTGACGACTTGAAGCGTTACAACATATGGTCGCTCTGGAGCATCTGTATATTCTTGTCCAACAACAATACGCATGGCATCCGTAATAAGGCGATAGCCTTCGGGTGAAGCCGTTTCTCTTAAATAGTAGACACCAGCTTGTAAGCCTGGAACAAAGGCGATACCACCAGTTGTTGTAAAGGATCTATTTCCACCTGCTCCAGGGAAAGCAGGGGTCGTGAGATCTTCGTCTAGGTATACTTCAAAGGTTGCTTCTTCTAGTCGAGCACCATTCACGTCTACTTTCTCAATTTCCATAGCGAATTGTGTAATTGGCCCACCCGTTGCTATAATGCCAGTATTGTTATTAAAATAAAGGGTGGCTTCATTTGAAATAGAACCTAAATCTTCCGCTGCCATCGACACTCGTGTTTGGAAGGTGAAGGTTAAGACACCATCTGGGTGCGGTGCTGTTATGCCGTGAGTGGCTAAGCGGTCAAATCCATTATCAAGTAGAAGAATTCTTAAAATATCATCCGCTGTTGAAGAGGTAAAATCAGTTGTTGGATTTAAGGTTTGCCGAACTGGAGTTGGAGTACCATCGACTTCCTCCATACGGAAATAAGTTCCAACAAGACTTCCTGGAATGAAAGTTAATCGTGAATCAAGTGGATCCCAAAATTCAATGTTTGTGGCGTTACCAATCAATCGGGGAATTGTCATTTCTAACTCCCACGTTGCGACTAGGTCATCTAATACTGGATCCCATGCCATCGTAACGTTTTTGATGAAATCTGGCAGTGCATCTGCCTCTGACTTTGGATAGACGTCCACATCGTAAATCCACTCGTCATTTACTCTTCTTGGAATACCAACCACGAATGGTGCAACACGATCACTCTCCGGTGTAATGGTGTGTGTGCCCTCGGTGATAAGATATAGTCCGATCGGAAGGTTAGAGAAGGTGGCGGTACCATTGACGGTCGATTGTGTTTGGCTATAAGCACCCGCATCTGTAATCACTTCAAAGTTATCAGGATCTCTTAAATTAATTGGTGTCGGATCGACGTTGTCTCGTAATCTAACACGTGTTACCGTATAAGGGATATTATTAAGAGGTGTCCCATTGGTTGGATATTCTGCTGTCGATCCTGCGAACCGATGGATACGGATGGTACCAGTTGACTCAGTATTTGCTGTTTGTACGCTAGATTGTCCAATTGCAGGGAGCGCAATTTGTAATAACATGGTTGCAGCTAAGGCAGCTCCTAGTATTTTTTTGAGTGTTTCTTGCATGATCAAAACTCCTTTTCAAAAGCTATATTATGGTTTATTCTTTACTATTTCCCACTTCGAGGCATTCATACCTAAACGTCTAAAATTCGTCCAAAAATGACCGTTATTGGCAGAAAGTTCAATGTTATGGGGTTGTTTTCTTTTTCTGAATCAAAAGTCGAACACCAAGTGTGGTTGCAGAGAGCAACACAATAAGACCTAATACAATAAGACGACCATTTTGACCAAGGCCACCTAAGTTGGGTACATCTAATTCATACACGTTTCCTAAGAAGTGAACACCATCCTCTATTCGGAAGGCGGGTACTAGATCACCCTCTGCGACGATGTTCACCACCCCTTCATCGTTGATTTCAATTAACCAGTGACCGAGTGGAAGTCGGTAACCCGCTGGTGCTGAGGTTTCAATTAATCGGTGAGGCACATCTGGAGCGATGCCTTCAAAAATAACGGATCCATCCTCATCGCTTTCTGCTGTTGCAAACAGTATCCATTCACCGCTTTGATAAATGTGTAATTCAAAGATAGCACCAGGTAATGTCTGATCAAAGTTGGTATTCATTTTAATAAAGCTGAATTCAAAGGTCGCTTCCTCTTCACCCTCATAGTTAATGTCATGGTTGTTAAGTGGGTGATCATAAATGCTGGTATTGGTGAAGTCGATGTTCGTGTCCTCAGCGTTAAGGGGAGGAGGGAATGCTTGACGGGAGCTGTTGTTTGAAAAGTAAGTACTGCTTATGTCTAGGTTCCCGTAAGCTAGAGGCGATAGAGAAGGTTCGTATTCGTAAGCTTCTGTGAAAATAGCTCCTCCGTTTTGGCTGGCGGTATTGCTTACTAACTGACTATTTGTTAGGTTAAGTTGCGCTTCCTCACCGACGTAAATGGCCCCTCCGTTTTCCGTTGCTGCATTGTTTTCAAGGGTTACTCCTGTGAGGTTTACTTCACTATCCAGCGTGTAAATGCCAGCGCCATTGTGAGCTGAGTTCCCATTGATCGTATTCGCTTCTCCTTGAACGTTAAGGGTACTATTTTCTAACCAGATACCCCCTCCATCTCCGACAAGGGCTCGATTTTCATTAATGGAACTGCCATTGGTTAGCGTAAGCACTCTAGAACCGGTTGTCCCGATTGGTGAGAAATGGAGACCACCGCCATGGCCAGTAACGGTTGTGTTTCGGTTTAGGTAACTGCTATTGACTGTGAAATTGGCAAACCGATCAACCCAAATACTGGCGCCATCTTCATGTGCCGTATTATCGCTAATGGAAGTATTGTTAAGCGTGAGTGTCCCGGTTGCGTTAGCGAGCCCGGAAGGTGTTTCGATAAAGATGCCTCCTCCAGAGCCGTTAATCGCCACATTGTTATTAATGGTTGAGGCGTTGATGGTACTCCCTGTAAATAAAAAGTTTTCGCTCATAAACAAGCCGCCACCATTTCTATCGGCGGAATTGCCTGTTATGGAGCGGGTGAAACTGCCGGCTTCATTCATGTTAAAGTTTGATGTGGTTGTGCCCCCGCCAGTGGTGGTAAGGGCTAGATATAAACCCCCTCCATCACCACCAGCTGTATTGTTTGTAACGGTCGCATCACGCATTCTTCCATTTAGGTTATTGCTTCCAGGTGTTCCCGTTGCTGGTAGGATGGCAAGCGGTCGATGATAAGCGCCTCCACCATGTGTGGTTGCAACGCCATTACGGATGATACCACTATCTAAGTTAAGGTTAGAATTGTTGTTCCGGTTGGTGGCTGCGGCTGCACCCCCCGTTGCACTTAAGGTTGGTTGATAGCGAATAGCGCCGCCGTTCTCCCTAGAGCAGATTGCCGTATCTTCAGTTGGACAGCCGACGATGGTGGTGCCAGTTAAGTTTAAGGTAACGTTATTTGTTCGTGAACCAGCCGTCCCCCCGTTGCCACTTACGTGAGGAGCGAAGTCGATGCCACCATTAATGGTTCCACTTGATAGGTTGACCGTATAGTGATTTGTGCGTGCACCACCCCCAGCACCTGAACCGATCAGGTCTAGATTGGCACCGGCTGGGTGCTCGGCGAACGTCAGGCCATTTAGAACGGTTGTGCTTCCCGTCATGTTAAAGTTAAAGGTGTTGCTATGAGTTCCCGTTCCAGCACTTGCTACAGGTGTCGCTGCTGTGGCATTCCAAGATCGTTGTCGTGGTGCAATGTTGATGAGGCCGGATAGGGTGGCATTTCCACCTAGGTTGAATTCGCGATGGATGGTTAAGGCACCAGAACCTGTTCGGCCAAAATTGACCACCGGTACGTAGTTGATGTCTTCGATTTGGGCGGTACCGCTCACGTTAAACTGAGTGGTGGCTCCTGTTCCAGTTGTAATGGCTGTTGCTAAGGTGGCATTCATGTTTAAGGTAGGAGCGTAGTGAACGCCAGCTCCAGTATTTGTGGCCGTGTTGTTTCTAATGGTTCCTGCTGTCATGGTAAAAGCTGGTACGGTAGCGGTGGTGGTGACCGTGGGAAGCATAGCAATGGCCCCTCCGTTGGTGGCAGAGGTGTTTTCGGTCATGAGGATGGGATCTACACCAGCACTTGCATTAGTAGGGATGGTAAGTGTAAGTGGTGTGAAAATCCCGCCTCCACCGGATGTTGCTGCGGTGTGACCGGATGCGTTTCTACTAATTTCGCCTCCGTTAAAGTTGAAGATCCCTCGATTGTGGACACCGCCCCCACCACTACTCGCTTGGCTTTGTGCGGTTGGGTTTTGTCCCGTTTGATTATCTACGATGCGACCGCCATTCATGGTAAAGGTTGTTCCAGCTAGGACATAAACGCCCCCGCCACCCTGGTTGGTAGCAGAAGATGGGGCGGCTGCAACCGTGGTATTTTGAGCGATATTTCCTTGAATCGTACCGCCGTGCATGGTAAATGTCCGTGTGCTAAGATAAACGCCCCCACCGCTTCCAGGGACAAAGTCAGCTCCATCCCACGCCGTATTTTGCCCAATGGCTTCATTCCTACGGATGGTTCCAGCATGCATAAAAATCCCAGTGGCAGCACCGCCAGCCCCCCGTTGGACGATTCCTCCACCAGAAATGCGGGCGATGTTATTCTCAATAATCACGCCCGTATCTGCATAGCCTGCCATGGCGACCTCTCTACCTAGTGGATCTGTCGCGGCACTTGGATTAAGTAAGTTGAGGGTGCTTCCTTCATGATTATTAATGGCTCCACCTTGGCGACCATTGTTTCCAGAGAAGGTACCACCAAAGAGATTGATCGTACTGGTAGCCGCTTCAATCGCTCCACCATCACCACCAACCCCTCCTGTGAAATTGTTAGAGATGGAGCCACCATACATATTAAAGGTTGTACTGACGTGCATGGCAATGGCCCCTCCACCTTGTCCACCTACTGCAGCGCCAGGCGTTGTTCCTGTCCCATTCCAGTTCCTTGCGATTTCACCACCGTACATGTTAAAAGTAGCGGAGGTACCTACCATTAAGATTCCCCCACCAGGTCCTTGGGACCAGTTGTCTGCAATGATCCCTCCGTGTAAATTGAAGGTACCATCAACAGCAATTCCACCCCCACCAGCACGATTGACGTTATTAAAACTACCACCATCTGCTGTCGTTCGATTTCCTGAAACTTCTCCAGCGAACATATCAAACGTACCACCTGCCTGTATGCGAACACCAGCACCCCGTCCAACAGTGGCTGTTGCAGCAACATTTCCATGAAGGTTCAAATTGTTTGTGATACGACCACCGTTTAATACAAGGCGCCCTGTACTCAAAACTTGAATGCCGCCTCCAGCACTGGCAGTGGTCGATTCTGAGACACGTCTTAAATTCACACCGTTGCCAATGGTTAACGTCGCATTCCCGCCAACAGTAAAATGACGGGCAACGGCACTCACCATGAGATCGATCCCATCTTCTACATCAGATATAAGGATGATATTTCTCCCACCAGCAACGGCACGGTTTCCGGCGGGTACTGCATTTGCTTGGGCTGCTCCTGTTCCGGCGCCCGTTCCTGCCAAGGTAATATCAGTCGTGATGTTAATGATGAAAGGTTCAGTCGCATTGGTTGGTGCTGCCCCAAGAGCAGTTAGCAGTTCTGCGGCGGTTGAAACGGTAGCGTCTGCATCTGCCTCCACATCAAAGATATCACCCTCAACGTCACTATCAGGTTCAGGCAGTAAATTTTCCCTCTCATCATCAGTTGCCTCAGTACTTTCTTCGGGCACCTCTATTTCATCTACCTCTGCTTCGGCATCAAATTCATCGAAAAAGGTCATCATAACAGGTCTTGTATCCTCGTTGAAAGGAACGGCTTCTAGTGCTGAAATACTTAAGCCTGTGCAAACGAGCAATAATAGTAGTTTAACACGTTTCATCTTATCAACATCCACTTCATTTAGCTTTTTTATTCACTAGTGTGCGACAAAAAGATCGCAATCATACGTATCGTCCAATGGAGCATATACTTAAGCAACTAAGAAATGAACGGGGAGTGTTAAGATGTACCGATACGTAGGAAATTTTTTCAAAGCGAGGTTTACAAAATACGGAGATTCAGAACTGAGAGGTGTTTGGATAACCACCGTTAGAAATAACGATTTTCCAAGCGAAGGCGGATTAGAGGTAGGACAATTTCAACAGGAATTTCAAGCCATTCTGGGTATTTGTAAAGAATTCAAACTCAATGCCTTATTCTTCCAAGTACGGCCAGAAGGGGATGCCTTCTATCCATCTGGGGTCAACCCTTGGAGTGAATATTTAACCGGTGAACAAGGTGTTAAACCTAACTGGGGAGATTTCGATCCACTAACTTGGATCATCGCTGAAACACACAAAGCAAAAATGGAATTTCATGCTTGGCTAAACCCTTATCGTTTGACCCCCTCTAACAAAAAAGGCGCCACCAAAGAGGAGCTCCTTGGTAGGCTAAGTCCTGGTCATTATGCGAGACGCCATCTAGATTGGATTTATTTTTTCAATGGGGAACTATTTTTGGATCCAGGGGTCCCAGCCGTCACCCAGCTACTGGTATCTACCGTAGACGAAATCCTCCAAAACTACGACGTCGATGCGATTCATCTCGACGACTTCTTCTATCCTTATTCTTATAAAGACAAATCAAGTGGCAAACTGATCAAGTTTGCTGAAGTTAATCCCGATTATGACAGTTATTTAAAATATCGACACGAACCAGGTCAAAACATCCATGTTTGGCGGGAAGGAAATATTAACCACATGGTATATAGCCTTCACGAAACCGTTCAACACTACAACCGTGTCCACCACGCGCAAGTGGAATTTGGCATTAGTCCCTTTGGCATTTGGGCTAGTGTAGACGAAGCACCAGGTGGATCCGCCACCTCATCGGCACAACTTTCTTCACTAAGTGAATACGTCAACTCTAAGCTTTGGATTGAAGCGGGATGGATCGATTACATCCTGCCACAAGTTTACTGGTCCTTTAACGACGAACTTTCGCCTTTTGCAGCCGTGTGCGATTGGTGGAACGGTGTGGTAGCTGGCTCTAAAACAAAGCTTTACATCGGTCTTGGCCTCTATCTCTACGAAGAAGACGCCAATAACCCAAATTGGCAAAACGCCCAGGAAATCATCGATCAAATTAACTACATCAGGCAACTTTCTAACGTGTCAGGTTACGTTTTCTTTACTTATCATAACCTGGTAGCTGACCGCGTGAAGTCACAAGCTTTAAAGCAAGCCCTTGTTAAACTAAAAGCGTTGAAGTAATTAGGACGGATCATGACCAAAACGACGTCTTCACTACGGCTTTGAGACGATTCAAAATGCCATTGGTTTTGCACATAAGTAAGAGGAAGGCTTATTTGAAATAATCATCCATAAAAAGAGGCTGTGTCAAAAGTGAGAGCTGAGTGTAGCCATCGTTTTGACATAGCCTCTTTCTGTGTGGGTTAATTTCAGTAAGATCATCGGTTTCGTCTAATTTTTTGACTTTTTTTTGATGATTTGTTGTTTTAGACCCGTTTTGATGCAGCCACTTTCCTAGGATTAGTTAAGTGTTTTTTTATTCTTTCGAAGCTCTCTTTCTCGAGGCGAGGATCAAGGTTGAAATTGTAACGAATATGGTTCCTACTAGGAGCAAGTTGAAAAGATAGACACCAGTTTGCGGGAGCCAGTGATTAGGGCCTGAGCCGAGGCCTGAATCAGTTGGATCGGTTTGACTTATTGAGTTAGTTGGCTCAGTTATAGTTGGAGAGGTATTTCCTCCAGATTCGCTTGTTGGCTCTGTTGGATCCGTGGATTCAGTAGGATTTGTAGTTTCCAGAGGCTCTGTTTCCAATGGTCCGGATGTTGTCTCTTCAGGGTCGGTGTTGGTCTCTTGAGGGCTAGTCGTTTCCTCTGGTTCTGTTGAATCTGTAGGAATGGTTGGAGTTGTCTCCTCTATTGCTTCCCATCTTGCATAGACGACCGTGTTAGTCGATACGACGGTTTGAGCATCGAAAATGGTGCCGTCTAAGCGGCTGAACCAACCAACGAATTCGTAACCTAGTGGTGGTATTGGGTTCTGTGGCATGTTATCGATACCGATCGCTGAGGCGTAAGGAGTAATGCGGGTGACTTGACCGTCGTAGCCAGCTATTGAGCCGATCGTTGGATCAAAGGTAATTATGACCGCATCGTTTGGCATCCATCTGGCATGGATCTCGCTGTTGCCTCTGATTGGCAGATTAAAATCAAAAGGATGATCGCTCGTTTCGTCGGAATACCACCCACGGAATTGTTGCCCTGTTGGAGGTGTTGGTGCCTCAGGTTCTATTATTCGCCTTCCGTCACGAATTGAGGTCAATGGGAATTCACCTGTTCCACCGTGTAAGTGGAAGGTGATATCGTGGTAAAGAGGGCGCCACCTTGCATGGACATCAATTTGACTTGGCATTAATCGGATCATCGGGTCATCAAAATCAAATGGTGTTCCACCACTTTGAGCGGTGAACCAGCCAGTGAATTCGTAACCGATAGGTGGTGTAGGTTCCGCTGTTGGCGCCTGAATCATTTCTCCGTCACGGATGACTTGATCTGGAAATTCACCAAAGCCATCGTTTAGAACGAAGGAGATGTTATGATAAGAAGGGTGCCACCTCGCATAGACATCTACCCCGCCCAATGCTCTTGTAAATAAGGTGCTGAAATCGAAGGGTTCTCCGTTTGTTTCTTCGGTGTACCAGTCGACAAAGTAATACCCGATGAAGGTTGGGTTAACCGGTGGTCGTACAGCAGTTTGATTGAGTCTAACGGGTTGAACGAGATCAAAGGTTGCTTCACCACCTTGCAGATGGAAGGTGAGGTCGTGGTAGACGGGGAGAATTTCAAATTCCACACGAACGCGACGTTCGAAGCCGAAATTCCCTGTAATGATGATGTAGTCGACGTGAATGCCAGTCTCTAAATTAGGACGTGTTGTTACATCGAAAGCCATGATATCGTCTCCGATAATGGTTCCAGGTGTTACCCCAATAAGTTCGAAAGGTGAATCGTTTCCTTGTTCAAGGACGGCATCGATAATAAAGGCGGGAGTGGTGCTGTTATTGCGCAACGTGAACTCTGCGATTTGAATTTCTTCTACGAAGTCTTCTAAGCGAGGTTCGAAGTAAACGTCAAAGAATTCGGTATCAAAGTCTTCGACGGTAAAGCTAAGTGGCACTAAGACCTCAAAACCAAGGTCGTTACCCAGTCTTAGAACAGCTTCGTGGGTACCGATGGGCAAATCAAGACGTTGCCAAATACGGAGGTTAACCATGCCATCTACAGGCAAAATGGTTACGTTAGTTCCGTCACCGTCACCGCTGTTAATTCCTGTCATGATACTGAAATCGGCAGATGGCCCTGATAAATCAGGTTGCAGAATGGTGGCGGTTAGCTGATTAAAAGGGTTTGATCCTAAATTTTCGAAGGATAAACGGATATAATCATCGTTATTGTGTTCATCTAACGTATAACCTGGCATGCGGTCACTAAAGATCACACCATCTGCTGGATTAATTTCTACACCGTTTTCTCTAACCGTTAAATCTGGTTCGTCGATGGAAATGGAAAGTGGGATTTTAACAAGGGGATCTGCTAAGGGACCTCTCGTATTCGTTAAGATAAAGTGGTCTGTATAAAGCCCTGGTGCAAGCCCTTCACGAGGTCTAACCCAGAAATTTCGGCTAACGTCTAGCGGGATAACGCCACGCCCATTTGTACCGGTGCCGGTAGCGGATCCTTGATGGGTGACAAAGGGTGAGTCGGCTCCTTTTTCTAGGAATCCAGAGGCGATGGATGGCACATCTTCTAAGTTCCCTCGTTGACGTAGATTTTCTAATGTGAAAACATGGGCATCGGTTCCGTGAGCCGTTGTAGAAGTACTAGATCCTTGGTTAATGGAGTAGCCCACTTGCCTTGAATCGAAGACAATATTTTCCGGGGCACCTAATTCCCAGTCAATTACTTCAAAGTTAAACTCAATGTCACCGAGGTGATTTCCATAAAAGTCATGTAATCTAAAGACATCGTGATACACGCCAGGTGGCTGATTTGGAAGTGGGTGAAAGCGGAGACTGACAGTGGCACCCGGTTGGACGGTTGTAACAGCGGTCGTACTAGCATCTGGTGCAATTAAACTTTGAGCGGTTGGCGCCCGTTGCATGTTCATCCATGCGACATCTATGTCTCCATCAGCAAGGGTGACGCTATCGAAGAAGCCACGGGTTAAGTTGTTATTACCTAGTGCTGGCAAACGAAGGGGAGCGTCACCGTGGTTGGTTAAAAGGACTTCAGCGATTCCGGTAATAGCATTGGAATCGAATTGGTTGACATTGGTCATGGCGGTCGATAAGGGATATCGCACGTGTCTGGTTGGCCATGTGAAGCTTGCTTCGCTTAGGCTGACGTCCAAGGCGGTCACTTCGAAGTGTAAGTGAATTTCCTTCCTAAATCCAGTAGCATTTTCTAAAATGAGGACGTCGCGATGAACACCTACTGGTAGTCCCTCTCTTGGCCAGACCCGAACATTGGCACCTACCGTCGTACCGGCTACTCCAGAATTTGCTATATTAACCGCTCCACCTGTTAGGCCTGTTCCCGTTCCATTTCCTAGCTGACGATTGAAAATAAAGGGAGAATCGTCGCCACTTTCAAAGCGAGCACTGACACCTGGAATGGCGACACCTGAATGATTAAAAATTCTAAACTCGGTCCATCTTGTGTTGTTGTTGATGTCGTGAATCGAAGCGCCGTACTGTCTAGGTGCAAATTGGAAGCTCCGCCCTGGTGATACGAGCACTTGATCGTTGTGGTCTTCTGGCATCGGTAAAACCGTAAAGCTTAATGGGATACGGATGTCTAAGCCAAAATCATTGCTAATCATTAATACATCGGTATAGGTACCAGGAGGCAAATAATTATGTGGAAAAATCCGTAAGCCTGAATCTTGTGGATTACTTGCACTTAAATAAGGTCTAACGGTTGAACTTCCACCAGGGTTTTGAAGTGAGTTGTTAGTAAAACCACGTTGGACGCGAAAGGGTGAAGCTAGACCCTTTTCAAAGGTGATGGTTGCCGGTTGATTGGTTGGCGTGTTGTTGGTGAAAATAAACTCTTGCCACCCTCGGACAGCATTGCCATGTCCATTGAAAGTGTAACCCACATACTCAGCTGGAAACTCCCAAGATGTAGGGGAAACCGTCACATTGGCTTCGGGCATGTTGACCTCAAAAGTTAAATTAACGGAGGCTTCAAATCCATGTTCCCCTCTGATGTAAAGAGTATCCGTATAAATACCTGCTGGCAATCCATGTCGTGGCCTAATGCGGAGTTGCCCATTGGTACCGTTAGGTGGAATGTAACTTCTAAATGGATTGGATGCCGTTGATGTTGAGGATCCAGATCTAAAGCCACTTCCTTCAAATTCAAAAGCAGGTAATTCTCCGTTTAACTGACTTTCAAAAACAAAATCTGAACCGTCTAATCCGGTAATGGCATGGGTGGTGCTCCCATTATTAAGAACTAAAATAGACAATTCCGTTGCCCAAGCAAAGGCAGTGTAACCCACGTCTCTTACGCCGAAGTCCATCACATCTCTTGATTGTGTAAAATGAAATGCTCCAGATCTAGGGACGATTCGAATAGAAACAGGCACCTCGATGCGGGTATTTCCATCGCCTTCTACAATCAGAACGTCTTCGTGGTAACCAATCGACAGTCCGGCTGCCGGCCTGATCATCACATTGGTATTGGCTCCAATGGTTGTTGTGGGGTTCCCACCCGTTGTTCCTGTTTGCAAAAAGCGTGTGATGGTGAAGGGGGAGTCGCTTCCTCCTGCAAATCTGATCCGATCGGGGGTGACGTTAAACATGGCTGGATTTGACGTAAAGTTGATGTGTCGTGGACCGGTCAACATCGCTGATGTATCCGCTAGATGGTAGCCATATTCCAGCTCTGGAAACACGAAAGGGTTTTGATTGGGATTTACGTTTCCACTGGGATGTTGCTCGATGGTGACGGTTAATGGGACCTCAATTCTAAAACCATGATCTCCCTCTAAAACGAGTAGATTCGTATGAGTGCCAGCAATGCTTTCATGAGCAGGTCGTAAACGGACGTGACTATGACCGCCATTTGGCATAATACTAGTTGTCGCATTAAATACACCACCCCCAGGTCCGACGCCCAACCCACTAGCAAAATATTCGAACGCTACGATCTCCGTCTCACCGGTTGGTACGATGCTAATGGATACGTTGGTCGCAGCAAAAATACTTTCGTTTAAGAACGAAAGGTTTTGAAAGGCTAAACTGTTGTAGGCCCATCCTGAGGTTACGGTGGGGTAAATAAAAGTAGCTGGGTTGGGTGTTACGACTGCGAGTGCATGGGGAGGTATTGATTCGTTTTCAAAATCCAACGCCTCATTCACGCTTTCCCAGATACTTAAGTTTTCCTTCACGTCATCTTCGTAGATATTTTCAGAATATGTACCACCTTCGTAAGCAGTATGAGCTAACGCATCTACTGATTTGAAAAATAACAGTAGCCCTACAAGAAGCACCATGAATGTGCTAAATTCTCTTCTCATTATTGCTTTCCTCCAAAGATAAAATTTTTATATAGTGTGTCTATTTTTTTCGATTTTATTCGTTTAAAATCGACAGGATCATAGCGGTTGACAACGGATACAAAGTGTCTTTTTTGTGTTATAATGACGAAATATAACGAAACAAGGTGAGGTTAAAGAAATGTCAAGACGTAGGGCAACGGGGAGAAGAACAATGAGCCGAAATCAAAAAAGGGGGTTAGCCATGCTTTTGCTAGGAAGCAATCGCCGTCGCAGGCGAGGTCGTGGTGGACGTGGACGGGTCGGTGGACAAAGTAATTGGAGCTTAAGAGGTCTCCTCCTTTTAGCCTTCACCGTCGCGGCTTTTTTCTGGTTTGTCCATAACGACATTGATTTATCTGATTTTGACGTCTTTGATTTATTTGGAGAGTCGAGGCAAGAAGTCGTCTTTTCCGAGGACTTTCAGGAGCAAGCTGCGTATTTAGCACTCCTTTACGACGAAGGCCGAGACGTTTATTACATGGAGGTCATCACCATTGATTCTACCGATTGGGAATATGAACGTCTAGATATTGGTGGTCACGACCGATTGGGAAGAACGTTGCCCATCACTGCCTATCTATCCCACCGAAATGTGGGGTCATCCGAAAGCAGGAACCCCCAGACTCACGAGCCGACCGGTTGGGATCAAAACCAGTTAACCATTGATGGTACGTCAGTTTGGGTGAAAAATAGAGGCCATTTGATTGCCTACACGCTGACTTTCAACTTCAACGAGCGGGGAGAGCTCATTTATGGGTATGCCGGCTCAGAAGACGACCCTTGGAACCTGTTTACTCAAACGGCACATTCCAATCAAAACGTCATGACCCGCTACGAAGCTCAGATTAGAGATGTGTTGAATAATGGAAGCGAAGTCGTTTTTATGGCATCGCCGATTTTTAGAGACGACGAACTGATGGCGCGAGGCATTTGGCTGCAAGCGGTGTCAACGTGTGAGGAGTTAGTGTTAAGTGTTTATATTTTTAATCGACAGCCAGGCGTAGCGTTTGATTATAGGACTGGGGAGAATTGGGTACAATAAAAAATGTGAAAAAATAGAAAAATTTGAAAATTTTTACGGATATCTATTGATATCTATAAGGGAGTTAGGTTATAATACTAATTGCGGGCTTTTTTGGAAAACGATTCTAAAAGAGCACAGAAGTTCAAAAAACGTGTAAAAGGACGTGTAATTGGTGGCAAAAAAGAAAGAAAGAGTTACAATGTTAGATCGTTTGGAGCGATTAGGGAATAAGCTTCCACATCCTGTTATGATCTTTATGATATTATCTGGTTTCTTAATTGTTATATCGGCAATTTTCGCTGCAATGGGAACGGCAGTAGATTTTACCGGTATTAATATGGCAACTGGTGAAATAGAAGATATGACCATTGCTGCGAGAAGTTTAGTATCCGTAGAAGGTGTGGAATTCATGCTAACCTCTGCGGTGAGAAACTTTACGAACTTCGCACCATTTGGTGTCGTAATGGTAGCCATGCTTGGTGTTGGTATCGCTGATGGTACCGGACTATTAACGACTTCCTTAAAAGGCGTTGTAACAAAAACACCTCGCACCTTATTAACGGCAGTTATTATCTTCGTTGGTATTCTATCTTGTTTAGCATCAGATGCTGGATACGTTATCGTCATTCCACTTGCTGCGATTATGTTTATGAGTGTTGGTCGTCACCCAATCGCTGGTTTAGCTGCTGGTTTTGCTGGGGTGTCAGGAGGATTCGGAGCTAGCTTACTTTTAAGTCCAATCGATTCGATGATGGCTGGATTAACGACTGAGGCTGCACAAATTTTAGATCCTAACTATGTCGTAGGAATCGAAGGTAACTGGTTCTTCGGGATTGCATCCGTATTTTTATTAACGATTGTTGGTACGATTGTAACTGAAAAAATCGTTGAGCCTCGTTTAGGAACGTACGAAGGTGAAGTTGAAGAAAACACTGAATTAACGACAGTATCAAAAGAAGAGAAGCGTGGTTTACGTTTTGCTGGAATTACTGCTTTAGTTCTAATTGCTCTTATCCTTGTAGGCTTGCTTCCTGAGAATGGCGTTCTTCGAGGCTATGGTGGAGGAGATATTTTAGGATCTCCATTCATGACCGCTTTAGTTGTCATTCTTGCTCTTTTCTTCGGTTTAGTCGGATTAGCATACGGTATTGGTAGCGGAACGATTAAGAAAGATAAAGACGTTGTCGTGTTAATGGAAAAAGCAATGGTGTCCATGGCTGGATTTATCGTTTTAGCCTTCTTCGCCTCTCAGTTTATCGCTTATTTCGGCTTTACTAACCTAGGTACAATTGTAGCTGTAAATGGTGCAGATATGTTAGTTCGTTGGAACTTAACGGGAATTCCATTAATTTTAATGTTTATGGTTATCGTTGTCATTGTTAACTTCTTAATCGGGTCAATGTCTGCTAAGTGGGCTATTTTAGGACCTGTATTCGTACCGATGTTAATGACAATGGGGTTCACACCAGAATTTGTCCAAGTAGCATACCGTATCGCAGATTCAACGACAAACATTATTTCACCATTAATGGCATGGTTTGCTCTTGTCGTCGTGTTCTTCCAAAAGTATGATAAAAATGCAGGTGTAGGAACGTTGATTTCTACCATGATGCCGTACACCGTTGCATTCACCATCTTCTGGACGTTATTAATGATCGTTTGGTATTTCTTCGGTTGGAACATCGGACCAGGAATTGGTGTTTACTTATAAGTATCGGATTTCTCTTAAATTCAAAAAGAGGTCGATCAGTTATTCTGATCCTCCTCTTTTTTTTAAGATCAAAATATGAGATAATGGTAGCATCGAATTTATAAAAGTTTGCTTAGCTTTTGTTAGCAGGAAAAATGGATAAAAGAGGCAGATGAGCGATGAACAGAAATTTTGATATAAGGGATCATCGAAGTCAAGAGCTGAGAAGTTTAATCGATACGGAGGCTAGACATCGGCACGGATCACCAAAAGGTAGGAAGCAGTATGCGATCTCAATAATCCTAGTCGCTTTAATGCTAGGAGGTATTGGACATTTCGTGATGAATTTTGGCAATAACTCTAGTGCTAGTTCCACTAGAACTGAAATACCTAGAGATGCCATTACTGACCCTTATGCGATCCTCGGTGATTGGTACATGTATGCAACGGGAGATTTTCGCTACACGTTTCATGCTGATGGGACTGGGGTGCATCAGTATCCCTTTGATGATGAACCGGTCGATATCACTTGGGAAATAGACGACGATGTTTTGACCATTCTTAGACATAGTGAACTAGCTACTCCCATCCGCTGGAATTTTGGTGTTTTAGATGATGTGCTATACCTTCGTGGCATCGGCCTTCAGCAATCACCACGCTTTATAAGAAATAACTAAAACAACGTGGAGGAAACAACATGAACGAGCAACTCATTTTTAACATCATTATCATTATCTTATTAACTGCGCTCATCCTCCTACAAGTGGTTGGTAAAGGAAAATCCAATCTGCGGCCCATCGAAAACTTGCTTAAAAAACAAGCGAAAGAGCAGCGAGATGAGGTGACGGAGCAGTTAAACAGTGGAGCAACGGAACAGTTCAAGCGCTTTGGTGAAATTGGCAACAGCATTCAAACGACCTTGCAAAAAAACCGCGAAGAAACGAATCGTGAGCTTCGAGAACAACTTGAACTCATCCAACGCTCCAGCACAGATAACATTGAAAAAATCAATGTTACGCTAGAACGGAAGATGAAATCACTCCAAGAAAGCAACGAAAAACGACTGGAGCAAATGCAAGGCATTGTGGATGAGAAACTACAAAAAACACTGGAAACGCGACTGTCTCAATCTTTTGAAACGGTGGGAAAACATTTAGAAAGTGTGCAACAAGGGCTTGGTGAGATGAAGAGCCTAGCTGCCGACGCCAAGAGTTTAAAAAATGCGTTAACTAATGTCAAAGAGCGTGGTACTTATGGTGAAGTTCGCCTAGAGAGGTTACTTGAAGACATTCTGACGACAAGTCAATATGAGAAAAACTCGAAGATTGCTGACGGGAAAGTAGTAGAATTTGCGATCAAACTTCCGGGCACTGGGGATGCACCAATTCTATTACCGATCGATGCTAAATTCCCAATTGAAGATTATAATCGACTCTTGGCTGCAGAGGATCGCCTAGAAATTGAAAACTCTCGCAAAGCTTTACTCCAAAGCATCCGAAATTCAGCAAAAGAGATTTCTAAAAAATACATTTTACCGCCAAAGACCACAAACTTTGCTCTCATGTTCTTGCCAACGGAAGGCTTATACGCAGAAGTGATTAGAGATGCTGCCTTTTTTGAAGAATTACGGGAAAAGTACCAGATCATTGCCGTTGGTGCAACAACACTTTCAGCCTTTTTAGGATCTTTACAAATTGGCTTTAAAACACTTTCGATTGAAAAACGTTCCCAAGAAGTGTGGGATACATTGAGCAAAGTGAAGCTAGAATTCACACGATTTGAAGGTGTGCTAAATACGGCGCATAAACAAATTAAAACTGCTGAAGGAACATTGGAAAAGCTCTCGGGAACAAGGATGCGAGCGATGGAACGCGCACTACGTGGGGTGGAAGTATTGACCGAACCAGACGTTGATCCACTGCTAGAATTACAAGGCGTTGACATAGATGAGGAGTTGTAGAAAATGAAAGAGGAAATCATAGCGAAAGTTAACGAATTTCTCACAGAAAAGGTTGATCCTGAACTCATTGTCTTATTTGGTTCTTATGCAACGGGAAATGTTCACCCTAAAAGTGACATCGATATTGCCTTTTATAGAAAGGAACATACACTGTCAGCTTATGATATTTTCATTTTGGCGCAGGAATTAGCAGGTCTACTGCATATTGAAAAAGTAGATTTGATTGATTTAAATGAAGCCTCAACGGTGTTTAAAATGCAAATTTTTTCCAAGGGTGAAGCCGTTCTGGTTAAAAATGAACATGAATTTAGAAAGTATGAAATGAGTGTCTACCGCCTTTATGCTGACCTTAACGAAAAAAGAGGAGAAGTATTAGCGAAAATATATGAAAGAGGGAGAGTTTATGGATCTTGATATTGTTGTAAATAAAATAGCTACTATAGAGCGGTGCTTGGAACGAGTTCGCAAGACCTATAACGAAGATTCGAAAAATCTGGAAGATTTAGACAAGCAAGATATTATTATTCTAAACATCCAACGTGTTTGTGAAGCAGCCATTGATATCAGTATGCATATTTGTGCCCAGCAAGGATTAGGAATTCCACAAGCAAATGCAGATGCTTTTGGCTTCTTATTCGAAAAAGGGGTCATTACTTCTGAACTACATCAATCATTGAAATCAATGGTTGGCTTTCGAAATGTAGCTGTTCATGACTATCAAAAGTTAAACTTAAAAATTTTGCGAGCAGTCATCGAAGAACATCTTCAGGACCTCACTGAGTTCACAGAAAGTATTTTAAAAGCTAACAAATTAGAAATAGAGGCGAAGGAGTTGTAAGAAATGAAAGTAACCTATAAACCAGACGAAGTATGTGCGAAGGAAATTCACTTTGAACTGGATGGAAACATTATAAAAGATGTGGAATTTGTTGGCGGATGTCCAGGGAATGCTCTTGGCTTGGTGCAGCTAGTAAAAGGGATGGAAGCAGAAAGTGTCATCGACAGATTACAAGGCATCTTATGTCGACACCGAAGCACTTCTTGTCCAGATCAGCTTGCAAAAGCGCTGAAAGAACAAATTTAAATAAACTTCTACGGTTAACTTCGTTAATTTAGCAAAAGCTAAAGATGAAGTTAATTTTTATTGGAGGCGTTTTTTATGAAGCAAGAATCACCTAAATTTCCCACCTCAGTTTTCCCACAAACACAGCCAGACCAGCCAGGTATTGAGTCGAAAATGAACCCTACTCCCATCTCCTGTCATGAAATCTATGGAAGTGCAAATGAAAAACTCAAAGATAAAGTAGTAATTATAACAGGAGGAGATTCTGGTATTGGCCGTGCCGTTGCTATTCGCTTTGCTAAGGAAGGGGCAAAATTAGCCATTGTCCATTACCCTTCAGAGATAAACGACGCTAATGACGTCAAACAGATGATCGAGCAATTAGGTGGCGAGTGTCTTTTAATCGGGGGGGATCTGACGGAACCTGAATTTGCAACGGAGATTGTCACTAAAACCTTAGAGCGTTTCAATCAGATCAATATCCTAGTTAACAACGCTGGTGTTCAATACCCACAAAGCAACATTGAATCCATTACCGACGAAGACTTGCATCATACCTTTGCTATTAACTATTTCGCGACCTTTTACTTAACACGTGCAGTTGTTCCTCATTTAACGACTGGTGATAGCATCATTAATACTACCTCTGTAACGGCTTACGAGGGGCACGAGACATTGATTGATTATTCATCAACGAAAGGGGCTTTGACCTCTTTTACGCGGTCGCTGGCTATGAATCTGGCTGAAAAAGGGATTCGGGTCAATGCTGTAGCACCAGGTCCAATTTGGACCCCACTTATCCCAGCCTCTTTTGATGAACAAAAAGTGGCCGGGTTTGGACAGAAAGCCCCACTTGGTCGTATGGGTCAACCCGTTGAATTAGCAGGTGCGTATGTTTTATTAGCCAGCGAAGATGGCTCTTATATGTCAGGAACGACCATTCACGTGAACGGTGGAACGGTTACGAATAGTTAAATTACAAATGGGGCAACTGCATAAAAACCTATTGCCGTTTAACATGTATCGTCATTTTACGAAAAACAGCATTTTGACGATACAATAAGCCAAGGTTTGGTACGTAAAATAGCTTTTTAGGGACGGATTTTCGGTAGAGTTAGTATTTTAAGGTCTCAAGTAGCACTTGAAGGCTACTTTTTAACCCTCTTGTATCGTTATTTCATTAAAAACGGCGTTTTGACGATACAATAAACCAAAGGTTAGTACGTAAAATAGCTTTTTAGGGACGGATTTTTGGTAAAGTTAATATTTTGAGGTCTCAAGTAGTACTTGGAGGCTACTTTTTAACCCTCTTGTATCGGGATTTGCCAATTTTTAGAAAATTCTGATACAAACTCCCTAAGATCAGCTTTTCACTCAAGAGTATAAGTTTCTCTAAGCTCGCAAAGCTCCCTAAGATCAGCTTTAGTTAAGTATGACAGGTGAGAAAATCTAACGTATCCCTTGTGGTACGTTAGATTTTTTAGTACACTAGTAATCAACAAGAGTGTGGTAGGAGTGATATCAGATGATTTATCAACGACAAGAAGTCATAGGTTTGGGCGATTTAGATGCCAACGGCGATACGAAATTAGCAGCGGTGCTAAAATATGCTAGCGAAGCGGCCTTATTTAATGCGGAAGAGTTGGGAATTGGCCTCGAAAAAACGTTGTCTACGGGTCTTGTTTTTTTAATTCAACGCTTTGGAATGAAAATTAACCAACTTCCAGGGCTTGGTCAAACGGTGACCGTTCGGACGTGGCCTGGCAAGATAACACGAAGTGCTTTTAAGCGTTATGGAGATATTCAAGACGAGACGGGGAATCGGTTGATTGAGTGGGAAACCTTATGGGTGTTAGTCGACATTAACGAGCGGAAGATGAAACGACCAAATGCGTTTCCGATTGAGTTTCCTCACTATGGAGAGTTTGACATCGCCATCGAATCTGAAAAAATTATCATTCCGGAGGAAAAGACGACGGTTGCTTCTTACAACCACCCCGTCCGCTTCAGCGAGCTAGACATTAACCTACACATGAACAACGCCATCTACGGCGATCTGATCGCTAACGTTTTAGCACAAGGGGATTCATTGAATATGAAAGATTGGCAAGAAGTGCAGTTTAACTACATTCACGAAGCAAAAATTGGCGACGAAATTACAGTAGATGCCTATCAAGCAGAAAATAACCTGTACGTCTTGGGGACTTGTGGCGACAAAAGCATCTTTAACACAAAAGTTAAGTATAAGGAGCGGGTCTAAATGTTTTACTTGAACTTAAACGACATGGAATTCATCGCTTGTCATGGTGTGTTAGCCGAAGAGAAAAAAACGCCACAAAAATTTATGGTTGACGTTAGAATTGAAACAGATCAAGTGATTGCTGCGGCACAGATCGACAACATCAACGATGCACTTAACTATGCAGATGCCTATGAAATTATCCGCAGCATCATGATGGACAATTGCTACGACCTCATTGAAACCATCGCCAAAGAAATCAGTGAAGCCATTGTCCGTGCCTATCCAAGCTGTATTTGTGTGGATGTAAAAGTGACGAAGGTTAACCCACCAATTGAAGGATTTATTGGCAACGTATCCTGTGAATACGTCACCTTTGGAGGCGACGACTAGAATGGTGAAGGCCTACCTTTCTTTAGGATCCAATCTAGGCGACCGCCTGAACCACTTGAGGTCTGCCATCAAGCACCTTAGCCAACAGGAAGAAATTACCGTCAACCAGATCTCGCCTGTTTATGAAACACTGCCGTGGGGCTTAAAAGACCAAAGTAACTTCTATAACTTAGCGCTCGAAATTATCACCACATGCTCTCCCGATGAACTTCTTACGTTCTGCCAACGCATTGAACACCAACTAGATCGAACGCGGGAGGTCCGCTGGGGACCTCGCACCATTGACATTGACATCTTGCTTTACGGCGATCAAACCATCTCTAGTGAGACCTTACAAATTCCGCACCCGCTCATGTGTGAACGAGACTTCGTTCTCGTACCCTTAAATGATATCGCGCCTCGATTGAACGTAGCAGGCGTTGCAATCAGAGAACATTTACATCAATTAGCTGGAGAAAATTCGCCTCCGAAACTTATCACTGAAATCATTCACGAGTGAATGGTTTCCTTTTTTTTGACCACACTATTTAGTACTCATTAGGTGGTGTTTTTGTCATGGTAAAAAGCGAATTTTTGGGTAAAGAAAGCGTCCATAAACTCATGTTATCTCTAGGCGCATTTGCTGTGATTGGGATGTTGGCTACAGGCGGTCAACTGGTACTAACCACCCTAATTGTATCTCGAGGCATTGATATTTATGCGGTCAGTGCCATTGGTATATTGCATCCTCTTTCCATGGTTTATTTTGCTTTTTCACAGCTCGTTGCCATTGGTGCTGCTTCCTATATTTCACGGAAGCTGGGTGAAAGAAAGCAGGAGGAAATATTTCCCGCTACGGTCACTGCTTTTTTGATGACACTTTTAATTTCGATCGGTTTAATGGGATTGACGTGGCTCGCTCGGGAACAGATTTTGAGTTTTCTTGGTGCAGAAGGCGAAGCGTTAACGTTTGCTGGTACTTATTTGAACGCTTTGATTTTTAGCATTCCCTTTACAGCCATTGTTCTTCTACTTAGTGCTATTTTTCGGGCCTATGGCAAGATGAAGTATTCCATGTTGGTGATTGTGGTTGAGGCGGTTCTGATCGTGATTTTGGATGCGGTATTTGTCTTTTTCTTTGGTTGGGGGATTGGTTGGATTGCAGCGTCGATTGCTATTGCTAGTAGCGTCGCAACTTTGCTAGGGATTTGGCTATTTATTAAGGCTAGCTCGAATAAAGTAGTGATTTCTAGAAAGACAATGAAGCTTGATTTAGCGGCGGTCAAAGGGATCTTAGCGGTGGGTGTGTCAGCTTTAGGTAGAAGTTTAGCAACGGCAGCTTTTGCCCTTATTCTTAACCGCGCTGTTAGAGCAACCGGACAAGAAGACGCCTTAGCTGCTTTGGGGACCGTCAACCGGATTGCTCTTTTCTTGACTTTCACCGTCATGGGGGTTAATCAGGCTATGCAACCCGTGGTTAGTTTCAATTTTACATCGAAGCAGAATGTGAGGGTTAGACGTGCGCTGAAGTATGCCTTGATTTATGCCACATTGGTTGGGCTCGCAGGCTCGGTGATGGGAATTTTTCTTTCGAATCACGTGGCAGAAATCTTTACAACGAACCAAGACGTGGTTGATGATGTAGCCATTGTTTTTAGAAAGCAGATGATTCTATTTGCGACCATTGGTGTTCAGACATTGGCCGCTACTTATTACCAGTCCATTGGGAAAGCAAAGGCAAGCTTTTTCTTATCGGTGGCTAAGCCCGTAGCGATTCTGATTCCGTTGGTTTACCTCTTACCTAAATTAATGAACGATAACCTGACTGCTGTTTGGTGGGCATTTCCCATTGCTGATGTGATTTTCACAGGGATTTGTGTGATTGCCTTGGTAAAAGGAATGAAAAGCTTAGGGTCGACCACCGGATAATGAGGAATGATTAATAAAGTGTCGAGGAAATACTAATTCTACCAAAAATCCGTCCCTAAAAAGGCATTTTCCGTAAAATTATGATGTCTGAAGTTTTCAACAAAATCTTGGCATCCCAGGAAGCGGTCACCCACCACCCAAACAAAAAAGCATGCCACCACACGGGTCACATGCCATAATTTAGAATCCCATCGTAGGGTTCTTTTTTACTAACCGTCCTCATTAGAAGTCGAACCTAGCGTTATTTTGGTTACAAATGCAAGAACTAATGTAGCGATCGCCACGAGAACAAAAGCAAGATCAAACTGTCCGCGAGCTAAACTAACGGCCATCCCAAATAAGAAAATACCAATTGGGTTAGCAATGTTACGGATCAGTCCAAACAAGGAGAGAACTTTACCCAAAAGCTCAGATGGCGCCTCTTTCTGAACGGCGACCCCAACGGTTATATTTGCAAACGTCTGAATGGCTAATATGGTGGCTAACGTGAAACTAAAAGCCAAGAAGGGAAGCCAGAATCCGGTATTTAACGTGGTTGGGTGCAAAGCCAATGCAAGCAGGATGCCACCAATACCAGATAGGAGCATCATTTCTGAAAGGGAACCGAGGTGCAGCCATTTTTTAAACTTCCCAACGAACATAGCAGCTATAATGACCCCCGTACCAACAATGGCATTGGCAACGGCAACTAAAAATGCAGTGCTATCTAAAAGTTCTTTGATAATCGGAGCAATTTGAATGGTGGCTGGTTGAAAAAGGGCAACAAGGATGGCAATAAGAAAGGCCAGCTTTAATAGTTTTGGATTTTCGTCCTTTAAATAAGACCAACTTTCTTTTAAATCACCAACCAGCATTTCTGAAAAACTGCCTTGCATTTTTCTCTTTGTAAAAGGAATTCGGATAAAGCGGTCAATGACAACCGAAATAGAAAATAGAATACCACAGCCTAGAATGATATTTGCCGTTCCAATCAAGGGGGTTAAAATAGCAGCAAGGATGGATCCAATCATAAAACCAGCCCCATTAATGGTAGTGATCGCTCCGTTAGCTTCCACTAACTGATCCTTATGAACCAAAACAGGTAGAGCGGCGGTTAAGACGGGTGTGAACAAAGCCATAATGGTCATGGCAATAAAAAGCAGGATGGTCAGATTAATCAACGTAATGCTATCTGTCACAAAGAAAGCGAACATTAAGAAACAAATCAATGCTTTAGCAAAGTCTAATAAAATAATCGACACTTTTTTGTGGAAGCGATCAGCAAGGACACCACCAAGGGGAGTGAAAAAAATCAAAGGCGTGAATGCAATCGCCACGGCGATGCTATAAAACTCATTAGAAGTGAAACTAACTAAAAATAGCATCAATGCCATTTGAAGTAGATTTCCACCAAAAAGACTAATGGATTGACTGGCTAAAACCAGCTTAAAATTAGAATCAAAACTTTTTCCCATGTTACAAACACCTTCTTTTATCCCTCATGTCCCTCGCTATACTTATTAACCATTGTGTTGCTGAAGCACCTAATTTTCCTATGGACGGCCTGTTGACCTTTCAGATCAAAGCTCTTCTATTATATCAAAAAAAGCCTGGTAAAGATACCAAACTTTTTCTTTCCCGCTCTCGATTTAACGGTTGTAAAATTCTACGATTAAACTTTCTTGGATGTCTACGAAGACTTCAGAACGCTCAGGAAGCCTTAAGAACGTTCCTGACATTGAGCTCTCATCGAAGTCGACGAAAGCTAATCGACTTACGGTTGACTCAAGTGCACTTTTAACAATAACTAAGTTTTGTGATTTTTCACGAACACCGATTTTTTGACCTGGCGTTACGTGATAAGATGGGATGTCAACACGTGCACCATCTACTTCGATGTGACCGTGGTTTACTAACTGACGTGCCTGACGACGCGTTGTCGCTAGACCCATTCTATATACTAAGTTGTCAAGTCTTGACTCAAGTAAAAGGATTAAGTTTTCACCTTGCTTACCTGGCATTTTTCCTGCACGCTCAAACGTACGACGGAATTGCTTCTCCATCACACCGTAAGCAAAACGTAACTTTTGCTTCTCTTGTTGTTGCAAACCATAATCCTTCATTTTCTTTCTTGCTTGACCATGCTGACCCGGTGGGAATGGTCTTTTATTTAATTCTTTACCCGTTTCTAAGATGGAAAAACCTAATCGACGTGAGATTTTCCATGACGGTCCTGTATAACGTGCCATAATGTGGCCTCCTCAAAATATATTATATTTCGGTATATTCAAGGAGTTCTTATCTGCCTCGCATACAGGATAGATCATCGTCGCGCATGTTCACCTTTAGCAGCCGAAAAAGTTACTAACGCTTGTCGCCGTAGCGGTTTTAATCTAATATCTGTAAACAAAGACAAAGGCTGCCTTTCATATACACAGACGGATATTATATCATTTCACGATGTGCTTGTCAAACGAATGCTAACGACCTTCTATGATATCGATGTACTCAATATTAACGTTTAATTAGTTGCTGAAAGGAAAAAGACAAGTAAAGCAGGATTTCGAGCTTCTACTTGATCATTTATCCAAGTTTTACAGGGTTAAAAGTCAAGTAAATGGCAAAAACCTCATTTCACTTGACCTTTGGATAACTAAAAATGACTATAATGATCAAGTAACCTCCCATTTTTAAAGATTACTTGGCTTTTTCTGCCTTACGCTAGACAAAGCGACAGGGCTTGCACTTAACAGATGGAAAGGGAGTGAAAAAAGACTAGTATCCGATGAAATTGATGTCAAAATGGGAGCTAACAGGTATTTGTTTTGGTATGTTCGAACTTATTCTCGAAAAAATGACTAAAACTGTTAAATAGTGCTTGTTTGGTCATCGAAACCTCAGATTTTTCCTTCAAAAGTGACTAAAGCGAATGAAAAATGATTATTTAGTCATCAAATGGGTGAAAATTAGCCAAAAAAGTGATCAAATCAGCTATTTCTGATTGTTTTGGTCATCCATTCTCAAATTTACGAGTGAATTTTGGAAATCGAATGGTCTGATCAGCACTTATTATTTCTTGATCACGTGATCGAAAACCTCACCTAAGCACCTGCTTTTATCCGATAAATAATGCATCAGAGAACCTCATATGTTCTTCTCACCATTTATTTGGCAATGATCGACTTCTTTCAGGACATTTTCACTTTTGATTGACAACAAATGCTAACGATCTTCTATGACATCGATGTGACACATTTTCATGGTCAACAATGCCGCTTCATGACTTTCTCCCGTTACACCTGCACAAGCTTTCGCATCCACGGTAAACTTCATTTCTGGGAACTTAGCTTTCAAAAGCAGCGCATTAGAAACAACGCAAATATCGGTGCATACCCCACAAAGTTCAATTTCATGGAGATCGTCCACAAAGCTTTCGATGAAATTCACGAGTTCCAGAGATCCAAACGTCTGTTTCTCAATGACGGTGCTATCTTCCATTTCTAAGTCGCTGATAATAGCATGCCCACTCGTTCCTTTAATACAATGAACCACCGGTAAAGATTTACCTTCGCTTGTTTCCAAGTAATCATCAAAATGAGTGTCCTTCGTAAAAATAATGGGATGACCTGCTTGAGAGAATTCGGCTACCTTTTGTTTTACATGAGGTACAGTAGCTAGTGCTTCCTCAGATCCAAGGGGACCCGTAATAAAGTCGTTTTGCATGTCGACGACGATTAATAATTTTTTCATTTTAGTTGACCACCTCTACCATAGATTCAATAACATAAACATCGCTGGAATAAATGCGGCAAAAATCCCAACGGTAATCGATAAATAAGGAAACGTCTTCTTTCCAAGGTTAACTCCCAAGCCAAGCTCTACAAAGCCATCTAGCCACAAAATAGCCCAAGCACCCCACAAGAGGGTCATTCTTACATCGAATGTGTAACTATTGATGGCCATCACAACGGCATAAATGGTGACAAAAAGGGAGAACCACCCAAAGGGACGTAAATCGAGCTTCAGCAAATGGTTGACAGCGATAAAGACATAAGTAAAGCCAAATAAAAGACCGGAAGCGACGTTTTGATAATCGTAAATACCCTCTGCTTGCGTTAAAGAAACGAGGTTTAACGTGAGGAGGACAGAAGCTGTAATTAAATTCATCGTCGCGATCGACTTACTGTCGATCGCCAAAAGATGGTTAACCCCATTCATAACAAGAACGATACCTACAAAAAGCAGGGAGATACCTAGCACACCCATATTTATACTCATCCTTTCATACTAAAATAACATTACATGTGTCATGACACATGTAATGTTATAATTTTTCCCTCGACTTGTCAAGGGTTAGTATAAAAAGCCATTATTTTTTAAGGTTTGACAGATCGCATCAAAATGGCGCTTATCACGACAAGCGATCGTATGTAAATGGATCCCATTGGTTAGATTTGAAAGTAGTTTAACCTTGGAAGCACGAAGCTTTTTCATAAAAAGATCAACGTCTTCTCTTGTTGTCAGGTTAAGATTTCCTGTTATTTCACCGTAAATTTCATGATCAACGATCACATTAACGATCGTTGCGCCTAAATCGACTATCGCATAAAGTTCGTTGGTGGTTTCCTCTAAGGTGTGTTGACAAGCAATTCTTCCGATAAATTGACTGTTCTCTTGAACGTTTGCAAAGAGATAACCTCTGGCGGTAGCAATGATATCATGACCTTCCGCTCGAAGGATCGCCACATCGCCCACGATGACTTGGCGACTAACACTAAACGTTTTTGCTAAAGACGAGGCGCTCAACGGGGAGCCGTGCTTGGTAATCAGGTCTAGTACTTTCTTTCTACGTAAGCTTGCGTCCATGCTGGTGGCTCCTTTCTGGTCAATATTCCCAAAAAACTTTCTGTCCCATCCGTCCGCCGAGCAGATCCTTTAAAACATGAGGTTCAATTTCATACTCATCGGCCAACTCATCAACGGTAAACATTTCCCGATGACCAAACAACAAAAGGGCGGCGAAAATATTGGCTTCCCGTTCCATCACATCGGTGGAGTACAAAGAATTTCGAGTAAATTTAGAAACTTTAATGTGTGAATGCATCATGGCGTGGCCCAATTCATGGGCCAAAACAAATTCCTGCTTTTTGCAAGATAATCTGGAATTAAGACAAATGATCTTAGCACTTCCTTGAACAAGATGATAGCCTAGTGTGGCCTCGCCCATGTCTGCATAATGGATAAAATAACCTAAATCATCTGCCACATGGTAAGGCGTTCGTCTGTGGCAATACTTGGTTGCTTTTTCAACGTATGCGCTAATGTCCATTAATTATCCCCCTCACGATACTTATTTGGTGTGTGCTTTTCCTTATTGATTCGCTTCGCAATGCGCAGTGTCTCGCGAAGGGCATTTTTAAATAAAATATGGTCTTCATATTCCTCTTCACTCATCTCACTTGGTGACTTTCCACCATAAGCAGCAAAATGACCTTGCTCACTAGCATCATTAAGTAATATTTCAAGCTTGCGCTCAATGTCACGCGTGTCTTCAAATGTGATGTCCACAGCCTGGTTGGAGTTAGAAGGCTTATCTTCACCAATAATAAAAGAAGGGGGAACGTTGAGTGCCTTAGCATAAGCATTAATCTTATCGCTCTTAATGCTTTTAATGTCACCATTTTCCCATTTTAGGATGGTTGACTTAGCGACTCCGACCTTATTAGCCATTTCTTCTAAAGTAAAGCCAAGCCCCTGACGCTGTTGTTTTAGTTTCTGATTCATGTCAATCGATCCTCTCTTTAATTCAATTGAAGGTATTACAAGTATACCATGTTTGTTTCCTATTGGCAACAGAAGTTTGTAGCATTTTTCTAGAAATTTGCACGGTTAAGTTTCGTTTAAGAAATTTAAACTTGATTTTTATTGTTGACTGTGTTATGCTGGTTATCCTTTGGAAGTAGCTATTCTTGTGAATATTTTTTTATTTGCAAAGTTTCGCAAAAGAAACCAAGGTTGTTGCAAGTAATTAAAAAATTTTCGCAAAAAAGTTTCAAAAACGAAACAAATTTTTGCAAAAATTAGAACGATCAAATCAAGATGTATTCGCTACACTGGGGATGGAAAATCACAACAAGAAAAAATTTAAAACATAAAGGAGGCGGATCAAAAAGAAAAACGAGTCGTGTGCAGTGATTAGACGTTAAACAACCACTGATAAATCAAATAAATCGCAGGCCTGAGTACGTATAAGGCATGGGAAATGAATATTGGACACTTGCTGAAATCTTTTCAACAAGTCTAAATATGAAGACCCTAGCTTTAACATGCGCTACTTTCAGGCCTTTTATATACCCTGGTGTGTCTTTATATGAGTACTTTATTTTATTTCCCATCCTTCTGCGATCAGTAGAAAGGATGAGAAAAATGAAAATAACCATGAAATACGACCAGGGAGTCAGAAAAGAAGAGATCGTTGTGTTGGAAATCCCGAAGCAGGAATTTGACCAGATGATTGAAGGGGATTACCAATATCGTCTGAAATGTGCCAAAGAAGGGGAGATCGTAGAAAGACGGACGGTGGAAGAAATCTTTGAAGAGCTAAATAAACAAGAATACAACTCTTGGCAAACTTATAGTCGTCATCAAGATAAATTTAAACAATTAAACCATGAGATGTTTGAAGGCGACTTAATGACAGCATTAGTAGATGACGCGCAGATGAAGGCACATGAAAAACAACATCATTACGAAGAGCGATGTCAGAAGATTCGAGAGCTGTTGAAACCAAAACAAGCCGATATGATCATTGCCATTTGTTTGGATGGGATGCGCATCAAAGATTATGCAGAAAACATTGGAGCTACACCAAAACAGGTAACGGATCGCTTAAGCTATGCAAAAAAGATTTTAAGAGAAATTTATTCTAAAATCAGAGATTAACCTTATGTATGCACTTTTGAAAAAAGAAGCCGGAAAACACTTTCTTAGGAAAAGTTTTAAAACAATTCCGAGATTTTACCCTCTCCCGTGACATATAAGTAGAGGCTCAAAAACCCTCACCCAAAAAAAGGAGGAAAAACAACATGAGAATCATCGATTCAACACGCGTGAGTATGGGGTGGAATAACCCGCGTCAAACCAGACGCCTAGATCAAATCAAAAAAATAGGGATTCATCATAGTGCTACCACGACTGGCTCAAGACAAGCTTTTGAAAACCACTGGCGAGGCATGGGATGGATCAACGGTGGTTATTCAGAAATCATTCATCAAAACGGTGATGTGGAAATTTGTTATGTGCCGACGGTTGTGACCAATGGCGTAGGAGGACATAACACACCAACCTACAACATCTGCGCTGTCGGAAACTACCGAAAAAACGGCGCCCAACCATCTGCGGCACAAATGCGATCACTACTGGAGCGCATTCGCTTCAACATGAACCGGTTCAATGTGCCCCTTAAGAAAGTAAAAGGACATAACGAATTCCTAGGACATAACTTTAATATTTGTCCGGGAATGCGAATGAAGGACATCCGTAATCAAGTGAGCAGACCAACTACACCGGTGGCACCACAAAACATTCGCTTTATGAATAAAAGCGTCCCACTCAGACAACGTGCGAGTGCCAACAGCACGGCCGTTAAAACCTTGCCAATCGGTCAGGAAGTACGGCTACTAGGAAATACATCTCTAGCAACGGGAAGTTTAGGCAATTGGACCAATGTCCAAGCAGGCAATGTGACCGGCTGGGTGCGAGAAGCCAGGTTAAGTACCACAAGGCCAGCAGGGATAAGTACACATACGGTTAGATCGGGTGAAACTTTATCAGGTATTGCAAGTCAGCACCGAACCACAGTGGCAGCACTTACATCTCTAAACAATTTAGTAAATCCCAATGCGATTAGAGTTGGACAAGTATTACGATTACCAGCAAGTAATACTGTCAGCTCAACGCCAAGCATACCAGCGATTCGAGTGAATGGGCGAGTACGGGTTAATGCCAATGCGAGAAACTGGGTGACGGGTCAACCCATCCCTACGTGGGTAAGAGGCGAGACCTATACTGTTCAACAACTCCGAAACAATAACAACGAAGTCTTAATCGGTCGCAATGGATTAGCAACAGGCTGGATTAGACGTAGCGATGTGACCGTGGTTTAGGGCAAATTTATCAACAAACAAAATAATGCACTAAATAGACATAATAACGAACTATATAGAAAAAAAGCTAATTTACAGAGCAGTAAACAAGGGTTAAAGGACTCAAAACGGGTGTTAACGACACCCCTCAGAATAAATGCGACAACAACGAACTGACCTAAGTACGTCATTAAACTACTTAAACGTATCGATACGTGAGCTTGGCCAAGCTCAAAAAATTGAATAAAAAGTAGCCTAAAGCAGTTGACCTAACAGCTCCCACTCGTGACGAAGGAGAAAAAACAGAAAAAAACGAGCTTTAGGCTTAAGAAATACACAGAAAGGTTTGGTGAACGAATGGAAAGCAGATTACTATCCCACAAAGGATACAACAACTTAAACTCTTTCAGAACCATCGCCGACTCTGAGGTATATTACGGACTGCTTTATAAAGCAGCAGATGTCTTGTTTTACGTCACAAACGGATTCTATGAAAAGAATGATTTTGAAACAGACGAGGAAGCAAGAAAGAACGCTTATTTAAAAGCGTTGGCGTGCCAGATTGAGTATTTCTACGAAACTGGCGAGACAACAACAAGTGGTTTGA
>Ga0131853_10002256_pt1 | contig 34559 bp, 33 predicted proteins | sample TergutLab28metaG_FD_92764 | JGI IMG/M metagenome (GOLD analysis project Ga0131853, IMG submission 92764) | Labiotermes labralis P1 segment gut microbial communities from Petit-Saut dam, French Guiana - Lab288 P1 (version 2) (version 2) | ecosystem: Host-associated > Arthropoda: Insects >... | reverse complement strand
TCACTGTTTCCACAGCGTCTGCTACTGCTAAAACACAACAATGATGAATGAAACAATATAAATGCTACAGTAATTTCCATGAATTTTACTGTTGACATATTTCAAAAAAAGAGGTAGGAGGATGTTACCTCAATTTTTGAATCCCGCTTAAAAAACCGTGAATACTTCCGGCTGGGTGATGACGGCTCTGTTTCGAGCAGATGTGATACCGTTGACATTGAAGCAATAAAAGAATGCCAAAGATATGTAGATATGTTTGTACAGGTTTGGCACAACGGTCTTATCGTCCGCTCTAAAACCCTGCGCAGATGCCGTATTTTGGCGCAGTGCGATAACATAGTTTTATTGGGTGAGCAACCTTATGATTTTGATTTTAAGTTTTCGATATGGCGTTTAGACGGCAAGACCTTAAGTTACGGCAAACACATAGAGAGCTGTTACATTCACGCCAGGAAAGCGTTTGCTGCAGAAATAATTGGTAGAACACTATGCTCAGAGCTGTTTGACTGCGTCCATGAAATAAATGACATCATTCCTCCGAAATGGAGTACGTATGTTGAAAGCTGCTATTATCTTTTGTAAGGAAGCAAAACCGCAAAGCCCGGTCGGGTATTGCGGTTTTTTTTAATGTTCTCGACAATTGAACTTTTTTATAGAGTACCTCGAAAATTAATTGAAACGAAGGGGAGCCGCATGAATACATTCGACGATTTTAAGCTCATTGGAGCAAATGCCTCACGGTTTGTTCCCATACTCGGTAATGCATCGGGGATAGTTGGAGCATACAGAAAAGCTATGGGTGTTAAAGTCAGAGCCAGGGAAAAATTTGCAGGCAAAATCGAATTGGGTATGGTACCGCTGTTCCTGCTTGACGGCAGACCATCCGAAAATTCATTGCCCAAAACCGCCGCGAAGCTTGGTTTGACCGTGTATGCGGTTATATGCCGCCCATTTAACGTCGAAATCAAAAAAAATTCTGTGAGTTGCACGAGATATGCCGTAAAAGAGGGGGTATCAAAAACGATGGAAGCAAATCAAAGTGGCTATCGGACACCATTTCACGATATGAAAACGGCAATGATTTCACGCGAGAATCCCTTGAACCTATCGTAAAACCATATCTCGATTATGAGAAAGCGCGGTTTGAGTATTTTTCCGCAATCCAAATAAATCCGGTTGATGCTTCTACAGGTAAGAAAATTACAGGCGACCTCAACGATTATTTGTTTGAATGGGTAATAAATACATTTCCTCTTGGCGCGGAAAGCATTCTTGAAGCCAACGCGAAACAAAGTTCAATACCAAAGCACAAATATTTCATGGACGGTATGGAAGAATTACCCCCTCCCAAAAATGTTCGGCAGAACGGTGAAAAAACCTTGTTCGATTTCGATAAGCCGAGCATACAAGATACCGCAGAAGAATTGTGCAAATTTATACGACGAAGCTTAAATCATACCGGAGCAGTACGATTGTTTGAGATAATCGAGCAATGCGCTGAAATGGGGCTTTATAAGGGAAATATAACCCTTTACGTCATCGGCTCGGCACTTAGGGATTTTATTACGGACAGCACGGTTTTCTACGACGGTGTTGCGTATTGGAAATTCGCAGAGGTTCGGGATATTTCAACATGGTTTTTGCGAGCATATGAAGAACATGCAAAAAGCAAGTCAAGGACAATTGGAAATGCCGCACTGTTTTTTGATAACACCGGGCTGAAAGAGAGGATTGAAGACATATTTGGACTCGTACAAAACAAACGTCGTGAATTTAATACGCTTGGAATGGCACTTGTTATGAGCGGGAGTTGGATTGCAGAAAATTTGCGCTATCCTATCGCTTTTCTCGACGAAACACTGTACCGATTATTACGAGAAAAATGTGTATACGGTGGAAAACTGGCGGAGTACGATGCTTATTTTACCCCCGAATACTGTGCGCATCTAAAATCCCTCTTGCCGCGTGCGGATGCTCTCGCACGGCAAAAAATCAAAAAAACCGTAGGCTTTGACCCGGACACAACTGCACACGGCATGAGCAATCTGCCGAAAGGACACTACGCACCAGTTCTCTACTCGGTTAAAAACTATATTGACACAATGCTTGATATACGGAGGGTTGTTGCATGAATTGCTGTGAATGCGAAAAAGAAATACGGAACGGAATAATAACCGCCAAAGACTGCATCGCCCTAAACAAAAAATTGTTGGGCAGACAGATAAACCGTTATTTCTGCGAAGATTGCTTAGCGGAATATACGGATACAGAAAAAAGCTGCCTACCCGAAATGGTCGAAGATTTTAAAAACCAAGGGTGCAAATTATTTTAACGAAATTATTGATGCGTATGAACTCACCGATTTATCAGCTTTTTGTAATCGGAAATCGGCTAATCAATAATTAAGGAGGACGCAATGCTTCGTTATAGGATTTATCAAATTGAACCAACTACAGAAACAGAAGACCGCATTTTCATGGATTTTTCAAAAATATCTAAACCAAATCCGAGTGAATATGTGATGGTTTACGATAAGGCGTTCACTCTGCCGCTTGATGAGGATAAAAACGCTTTGGACATCTTAAACGAATTATTCTTTGTTTTCAATGTCGAAAAGCCGGAGGATTATTATGCGAGAAGCATGTCGGTGTCTGATGTCATTGAGATATATGATGATGACGTTGGACAAGTTGGACGATTTTATTATTGCAATAAAATTGGCTTTGTTGAAATTAATTTTGACAGCAGCAAAGCGGAAACACCGATAAAAAAAGAATATGAGTTATTAATTGTGCCGGAATCCGAAGCTTACCTTCTTTATTCCAATGAGAATCTAAAAAAAGAGTATAGCAGTATTGGCTTTTTGCGTGGTTATTTTACAAAAACCGGCGAACAATTGTGGACTACGTTTACCAACCACTGCCACGAGTTAAAATGTTTTAGGTTAAAAATCCAATTTGATTCGATATTCAATTATCTTAAAAAGATTGGAGTGCTTAGAAGCTACAGCGATATGTCGGCTTATTTTCATGAACGACCCGAGTACAAGCTTGGTTCAAAGCATCGCGAGAACGAATGCGGCTTTAAGATTGAAACAGAGCGGTTCCGTTATTATTTTCGAATAATTCTAAGGAACGGCGATTACAATCTTTATTGCTTCATATATACGAACAAATAAAATAATTCAGGAGGTCTCAAATGGGTGAGTACACAACCAAAATCCGCACCAATTTCTTTGGAGTAAAGGATGAAAAAAAATTCACGAAAATTATTTCCGCGTGTATGGTGGAGGACGAAATTACGATAATTACCGAAACGCAGGAAAATGGAACTACCAAGTACGGTTTTATTTGCGGCGGCATAATCTATGGATTGCCGGAAAATTATGGTACTACTGAATCCGGGCAAGATTTCGACGACGACGAGGGATGCATAGAAGTATTTTACAGAGAGTTGCAAAAAATCCTATCGGAAGGCGAAGCGATTATTATTACAACCGTCGCTTTTGAAAAGCTGAGGAGCCTCGTGGGTCATTGTACAATTATCACCGGAAAAGAAGTAAAGCATATTGAGATTGGCGCAGAAGCCGGTAGGCTTGCGGAGAAAATGCTCGGAAGCCCTGATAAAGTTAAAATCTTGAATCTCACTATTCAAGACAGAAGCAATTTCAAAAACCCCAAGGAATTTGTGGTTTCCTTTGAGGTTCGCGAGGATGTGGATAATTCCGAAGAAATGCTGCGTAAGGCTGTCAAGGAGTTTCTGCTTTCCGAGACCGATGAATCAAAACAAGCAATTTCATACTCAAATAACTGTTTCAATTGGGGTGATGTGTTTAGCTTCGTTCCGGATTCATTCTTTATAAAACACGGGCTTACCCCTCTTAATCAAGCCGCGATTGATATATTTGTAGACCATGACGAAATATTGACCACTGATTTGTCGGATGACCTTAAGCTTCTTGAGGTAAGGAATTTGATAAAAACCGGTATTGAGGAAGTGAAACAACAAATTGCTTTTTGGGAAAACGCTGAAAATCCTGTCGCAGAAGGTATTGCAGAATCGCTTTCAGAGCGCGATAAAAAGCTATGTTCACTCATGGCTACAGTTGACATCAACGAGCAGTTGGTAAATGAGTTAATAAAATCCGAAGAGGATGATGATTTGATTGTGATTTATGAAGGAATACTTGATATTCTACAATCGTAATGCTACAGCAATATTTATATTTACCTCATGGAAATCATAAAAAAATACACTATCCGGAACAAATATAATTGAAAGCAGGTGTAAGCTCCGTCACACTGTTTCGACAAAAAACTAAGGAGGTTAGGTTTGGAAAATATTTTCAAGTACATCAAAAAAACACCGAACACTAGAGAAACCGTTGAATACGATATTTATATTGACGGCGAGTATTCCACATCATGCAACGTAGATGCAAAGATGCTGATAGACGGTTTTCGGAAATTCACCTGTATCAACGGCAATGAAATTTCCATTGATGACGAAACCGGTCTAAGCATATTGAAGCTCATTCAAAAAGAGCGACATGCTGTTAAATACAGCGGATTGGTCAAAACACTTGACGGTTGGTGCGAGAGCGGCTTCGACCTCACCATATACCTTGCCGCAGGCGATACGGTTGATGAACACCTTGCCGATGAGCAGCTTAATGTCCTCCCGCCGCATACAATGAAAAGCGGGTATTTCCAAGTCGGCGAGCCTTATAATCAAGAAAAGGACGATGATGGTAATTGGCGTACAACTTGGTGTACATTCGCAAAAAATGGGTCCATGTGGATATATTGCGGTCTCTGTTTTGAAAACGAAACAAAAAACCGTGTCAACGAACGTGACGGCGTAACGGGTGCAATACAAGCAATTATAATGAAAAATGGCTAACAAACATGGGAGGTTTTATAATGAAGTTTACGGCAACAGAGCAGCAAGAAAATAATTTTCAAAACTTCGTTAAGGGGCTGACGGAGCTAAGCAAAAAGTACAATATCGCCATCCGAAGCATAGGAGGTGTATGCATTTTTCAGCGGACGATAATTTGTCATCCATTGCTTACACAAAAGATTCTTCGTCAGGTGATTTGAATTATAAGCTCGACTAAAACTATTTCAGATTGGAGGACACTTCTATAAACAATCAGAAAATTGAGTTTGTAAGAGAGAGGTGCGTTTTTTTGCAAAAGACACTATCGTTTGCTCATGCAATCGAAGAAATAATAAAACTTGCAATAAAAATGGATTCAAAAAACGAGTATGTTTTTTTCCGAATTAAAACTGGATGTTGGAAATGTGTTCAGCTAAACAAAGGTGAAAATATTTCTAGTAAAATAAATGGGATTGACCCGCTTGCATTAAAATTTACAGGAGATAACCTTGCATATTCAAGCTTCGCTGTTCATGAATTTATACTGACAGCAAGGTTACACAGAGAATTACAACGCAGTAACTGGGATGATTTAATAGAAGCGAGGTCTATTGCATATTTCATGGATGCATACGTTGGCAAATTGCCGATGAGTACGATTGAATACCTCGCTAATAACGAATCGCCACTTCAGTTTTTGACAGAAATTATCCCTGTATCTTTGAAATTGGACGGATATACCTTTAACGAAGAAGCCGCGCCAGAAGTGTTCAAGGCTCTTATGCAAAAATTGAATTAATTAAAAAGAGCATAAAATGAAATGATTAAATGCCAAGGATGCCTTAGGGGCATTTTTTGTTTTGTACGAAATCAAATAAAGGAGGACACGGAAATGTTTGCACATTCGGTGATTTCGAAGTAGCCAGCCAAGACAACTGGTATTTCATGGTCGAAGCGATGCAGGAAGCTTTTATGTAACGCTTCAAATTTTTTTACAAGGCTGATAAATGGCGGGACAGAGATAGGAATATTGTTCTCGAAAACAGTCTTTTTCAAATAGCCGTTGTCGATAATGAATGGAGTGCCGCTTGGTGTCTTTTAGAACATTCCCGATACTGAAGGTGACTGAAGCAACCGCGTGCTAATGAATCGCAATTACCGGCGTTATCTTGATGAAATAAAGAATACGCTGATTGAAATATGGGGTGAAGTAATTGCATATGGCTGTGCTTGGACATCCGGGAAGAGGTACACAAAAGAAGTTGCGTAGCAAACAGATACGCAAATGCAAGCTATTTGTATTTTTACTCATATCACAAATAAAAGCAAAACGAAAAGAGGTAATCACATGTCAGAAATAAGAGTGCGTGAATTGGTAACAACCCTCAATACTCACAGAAATTTATACTACAACGAAAATGCTCCGAAAATATCGGATGCGGAGTATGACACAATGTTTGACGAGCTTGCTAAATTGGAAAAAACCACAGGCATAATTTTAGCGAACTCACCAACGCAAACCGTTGGGTTTACGCCTATCAGTAATTTGACAAAAACAAAGCATTTAATTCCACTGCTTTCGTTAGATAAAACCAAGGATATAGCGGAGCTTGCCGCATTTACCGGTGGTCATATCGTGCTTGCTATGTTGAAGATGGACGGGCTTACGCTCAAGCTTATTTATGAAAACGGCAAACTTGTAGAAGCGTCCACACGAGGCGACGGCGAAACGGGGGAAGATGTAACCCATAATATCCCTGCGATAGCCGATGTACCCATAGAAATCCCATATAAAAACAGGCTTGTTGTTACCGGCGAAGGGCATATTTTAGACGGCGATTTCAATATTATCAAGCATACGCTGGTTGACAGCACCAGCGAACCCTATAAAAATTCACGGAGTTTAGCCTCCGGTTCCGTCCGCAACCTTGACCCCGGTGCTTGTGTACAACGGCGGGTAAGATTTACGCCCTTTAACGTGTTGGAGGGATTGAATGAAGACCCCTCTGTCGCAAACAGTAAATTTAATAAATTGCTTAAACTCAATAAATTCGGTTTCTCCCGCTGTATGACTTATCAGCTTCATGCTCCAACCACAGAAAACCTGCAGCAAGCGATAAATATGTTAAAGGATTTTGCGGAAAAGAACGGTATACCCATTGACGGTATCGTTGTTACCTTTGATGACATTGAGTTTTCACGCTCCTGTGGCGCGACCGGGCACCATTACAAGGATGGATTGGCGTTTAAATTCTATGACGACACCTTTGAAACCAAGCTGACCGGCGTGGAGTGGAACACATCGCGCTCCGGCGAAATCTTTGCCGTAGCCCTTTTTGATACAGCAATAATCGACGGCTGCAACGTATCAAGAGCAACCCTTCATAATCTGGATATTATCGAGGGATTAGAATTAAACATTGGCTGCCGGATACTTGTATGTAAGCGTGGTCAAATTATTCCCCACATCGAGGAAAACTTGGACAGAGGAAACGGCGTTCTTGAATTCCCGAAGACCTGTCTATGCTGCGGCGAACCGACGACTATTAAAATCAGTAAAGTAAAAGGCGTGGAAAGGAAGAGCATTCACTGTAAAAATGAAGAGTGTCCGGCTAGAAACCTCAAAAAATTCGTCCACCACGTCAGTAAAAAAGCTATAAACATCGAGGGGTTGTCCGAAAGCACGCTTGAAAAGTTCTTTGATATGGGCTGGCTGACATCGTTTGTTGATATTTACAATTTGAGTCGCTACGAAAGCGAAATCGTCACCATGGACGGCTTCGGCGCAAAATCGTACGCGAAGATAATTGGGGCTATCGAAAAGAGCCGGAACACTACATTCGAGCGGTTTTTAATCGGCATGGACATCCCGCTTGTGGGTTCCCATGCAAGTGCCGCGCTAAAGAAGGTTTATAACGGCGACCCTGTAAAATTCCGCGAAGCAGTAAACGCCAAACAGGATTTCACTACCATCGACGATATCGGAGCTACAATCAACGGTAATATATATAAATGGTTCGCCAGCGATATAAATTGCAGACTGTGGGATGACCTATATGTTTTGATGACATTCGAAGCGACCGCATCCTCTGTTCCCTCTACGCAGGACGCAGGGGAAAATCCGTTTAACGGGCTTACGGTTGTTCCAACCGGTTCTTTTAAGAACTTCACGAACAGGGACGGTATCACGACCAAGCTTAAGGAATTAGGCGCGAAACCGACAAGCGCAGTGTCTAAAAATACGAATTATGTAATTGCAGGTACAAAACCGACCGCGAATAAATTGAAAAAAGCCGAGGAGCTTGGCATTCTGGTTATAACCGAAGATGAGTTTTTTGAAATGATTGAGGGATAAGCAGACGGCATCAGCCAACACCTAAGCGCAAACCACAACGCCGTAAGCATTTTTCTGCTTGCGGCGTTTGGTTTGCATTTCAAATAATTCAAAGGAGGCTCACATGAGGAAATGCATTTGCGGCAACAAATCTTTCAAATGTACTATGGTCGTAAAATCTACCGTAGTCATTACGGAAAAGGCAGGGAAATCGGTTCATGATGTAGAAATAGCTGATATCCAAAATAATGACTATACCGGACTGTATGAATGCACAAAATGTAGCAAGGTATACTATACGCTGTATGAATCCGCATATATCCCATGCACACACAAAAAGCGGTGCCATTGCGGGAGTACGGGATTTACTGCTCATCAGCAATGTTATAACGATGTAATTGTGGATAGTAATAACATCTTTCAGGCGGATTTGGGTTGCTATGAATCCGAAAAACCTTATGGTCTCTATTGCTGTATTGAATGTGGCGGGGTGTATGAGGACTTGGGCGAGTTAGAAGACATCGTTGAAAATGGTGTATCCAATGAAAGCAATCCGGTAAAAAGCAATATTTCCGCGTTGGTTGATGAAATAGGCATGAGAATTAAGGTGTTAGAAAAAAGCAAATCGGGACTTGACGCACTAAATCGAAGATTGCCGAATAACATTTCGATAATTGAGAGGGAGGTTAGAAAGCTTCAAAAGGATTATAAGGATGAATTGGAAAAATTCATACACCTTTATATGGAGGAGCGGTGCGGAATCAAAGACAGGCACGATGCAAACAATGCCTATATAGTTTTCGATGCGAAAGCCCGTTATGTCAAAGTTTACCGATGAAAAGAAGATTTTGAGTACAATGATGACTTGAAAAAGCTTCTGCACAGAGAAAAATTTTATGCGCATAACGCCGGCAGCTTTTACTGTAGACAGCGCGAGTTCTATAACCTCACGCTGATTGAGCAATTAAAGATTCTTACTTGGACCTTCGATGAATCAGGTAAGATAAACCTGCGAAAACGATGGTAATACACAAAACCAAGGAGTTAAATGTTTATGAAAAAATTATTTTATGTCGGAACTGATGATTGGGATCGACCTGTGTACATGGACAATGACGGGAAATTCTGGAAAGACGTAAATCTCGGCAAAAGAACGCCATATTTGCATAAATCGGCAGACAATACCTTTGATGGGGAACCTGATTATCCGATTAATTGTGAGTATACGATTGTCAGCAACGACTTAATCAATATGTATAAAGTTCAAATGAATGTAAAAGGAACATATGAGGATGCACTGGCTTTGCGTAAATATCTTGCTCAAACTGTTTTTGGCGGTTTTGACATGACAGAAGAAAACTCTGTCTCAGGTGTAACCGTGGAAATTGATGTTCCACCAACTGAACCATACGTTATGGCTCTGTGTGTCGTTGAGCTTGAGGCAGGGTTAAGCGTACAGCAGATAAGCAAATTAGTTTCTGTTCTTCCCGCTGATGTAAAATATCAAGAGATTGAATTTTCAGCCGGAAACTCAGAAGCAATTGGTTTTATCGAAACCGGATTCTTTGAAACTTACAATTACGATTCTAAATTTATCGTATATAAAATTAACGCCATTTTGGAAAATGTGGCGTTAGAAACTCCCAATGGTATATACGAAATGCCGGACGGACAAAAGTTTCTCATGAGCTATTTTAATGACTAACATAAATACTACTACGAATTAGGGGTGAATAAATGATTGGATTCAAAAAAGAGTTTACATGAGCTGATATTCTTGGATTCTAAACACAACATGTTATTCGCAATATGCCGCAAGGCATTTTTTTGTTACGGGAAAATTTGATGAAGTCAAAACAGGAGGGAAACATGTACATCATTTGCTTTATTGACGATGAAACAAAAAATCCTGTATGGGAATCTGCCAGCGGCGAAGATGCCATGCATATTCGAGTTGATGAACTGGTTAAAAGTGGCGTACCGCTAAGCGACATATCCGTATTTGACCAAAAATATGAGTTTGATAAAACGGCGTGGGACGAAATTACCGAAGATGACAGCATAAAGAAAATACTCGAAATATTAGACGACTCCTTGGCACGCGCCGGCTACAAAATCATGGACAGCGACCGTGAATCGTTGATAATACGCGATTCACAAAAAGACAAGGACTTTGAAATAAAAATATTTGATTGTTTTTAAATACACAGAAGGATGGATAACGATGAAAAGACAACTATCAGATGCGGCACTCACATCCAAAGTCATAAAGACAAGGCTTAAGGCTTTATTTCCTGACGTTAAGTTTAGCGTGAGATGTGATAATTTTTCAATGGGCGACAGCGTTGACATTTATTGGACGGACGGTCCAATGCAGGCGGATGTTGAGGTAATCACAAAGCAATACCAGCACGGCGATTTCGATGGAATGCAGGATATTTATGAATACAAGGATATCGACCCGGCGTTAGAGTGTCCGGGTGCAAAATACGTTTTTTGTTCACGGGAGTGTTCTCCTGCTCTTAAAGAGCGAATAAATGAAAAAATAAAAGAGATTTACGGCGACATCAACGAGAATGACAATTACTACTACAGAAGGTCGCTTGAAGTTGAAAAAGAATATTTCCCATATGCTGCTGTGACGGTTTCTGATACAACTTCCGACGCTAAAACCGATAAAGCGGCTTCAATCATTTCCGGACTTGAGTATACGGTAACTAAGGATGTTCATACCAAAACCAACAATGAAATATTCGTAGTTAAGGTAATAACAAGGGTTGATGACTTCAAATCCTTAAACCTTGAAATGCATGGGTATGGCGGTTACTACTCAAAATTCAAGAGCGGCTTCATTTTCAAGGAAGACCCTACAGAGAAGTTGCGGAGCGATACCCCAAAAACTGAAGCCGAAACGTGCGTGGTTTCGGAGATAATTGTTGAAACAGCGGTAGCCGATGAAATGCAAAGCAATGTTTTATCACTTCTTGATAAGTTCAACACCGTGGAAGTAACTGCGGCGGACAGATTTTCACCTGAGGATATGGCTTTTTGCGAGGAAGAAGAAAAAATTTACAAGGAAGCTCATAAGATTCACACCGACATCCTTGTTTCAGCATACGCTTTCTTTGAAAAATACGAAAAGAATAGTCAGACAAGAAAATGCTATGTGTCTGAATATAGCGGCGGCAAAGACTGCGCGGGAATAAATAATTACCGGAATAACGTCATGGACACAAACCAAAATTTCATCAGCAATATTTGTAACTATTTCGCCAAAAAATACAATGTAACTATTGAAAAACCGAAATGGGAAGCCATAAACAATGAATATTTCGGAAATAACCGTTTAGAGGTTAGTTTGGATATCATGCCGCTTAATTTTGTTTTAGACAGCATTTTTCAACAAATGGGTGGAAGGACATTTACGGAAAAGGCTTTAGACGAAATAAAAAGCAGCGTGAAGAAATGCGTATATACCGAGTACAACAATAAATGGAAAATGGCTATAAAGGGAGTAAAGTTGCACATTGATGGTTTTTACTCATCAGGTTTTTGCAATATTTACAAACGATATGAGATTTCTATAAAAGAAAAGAATAATGCCTTTTTTAAAGCCTTAACCCATTTTGAGTACAATTCCGCTTATATAGATAGCAAATACGATAAATACACAGGGAATTATACTATCCGCGAGGAAACCGGGATTTACGATAAACACGCGGTTATATCCAGTGTTATCAGCACTATAAAAGTTTACAAGAACGGCAAGGTAGAGTTTGAATTTATTGATTCGGCAAAAGCAAGACTGTTTGCCAAAAATTATTGTGGTTACAACGGTCAACCTGCCGCATAGAATCTTCCTAAATTTAACAAGTATTTACTTTTACCGCTGACAGCGGCATGGGAGGAAAGAATATGCACTATAGTTCCGCTCTCAGATACCTAAAAGAAAAAGTGTCTGAAACAGAAAACCGCAACGTTATTAATACGCTCAACGACATTTATACCCTCATGCTTCTTTCAACATTGAAAGACGGCAAACGTTGGGCTGCTAAAATGGAAACTGTTGTAAATTACGTAATAGCCGGTAACTACGCTTTTTGCCACCAAGACGCAAGGAAGCTCTTAAATAAACGTGTATATAAAATATAAATGGGGTGATTGATACCTATGAAATATCAACCAGCTACAGAAGTCATACCGCAGTCAAGCAGAGCGGAAATCAATGAAAAAATTCTTTTTTTGATTAGAGACAACACGACTGAAAAATACGGCATATCCAAAAACGACGTTTTCAATTCCTATACCGGGGCCGGAGGACTGCATGGTTTAAACAGAAGTAATTACGATAACTACCACGAATATAGCAGAGAAAAGAAATCCGCAGATAACGGGCAATATTTTACAACGCCGGTAATTGCGGATTTTTTAATGAAGTGCGTTTTGCCAGGAGAGCATGATATAGTCATGGATTTAACGGGCGGAGCCGGGGTATTTATCAACAGTTGTCCGGCAGAGCATAATTTTTACCTTAACGAAATCGACACGAACGCCGTTAATGTTTCCAGATTCCTTTATCCCGATGCGAAAATAACGCAGGGCGACATTAGAGAGTATTATCCCGACAATAAAGCGGATATAGTCGTTGGAAACCCGCCCTTCAATCTTGACTGGTATTACGGATGCAATAAATATTTGTCGCAGCTGTATTATTGCATAAAAGCAGCAGATGTCCTTAATCCGGGCGGCTTGCTTGCGCTTATTGTCCCAAGTTCATTTCTTGCAGACGATTTTACAGACCGCAAGATGATTGAGGAGACTGAAAAGCATTTCAGCTTTATTTGCCAATTTGATATACCTCACGATGCATTCAAATCAATGGGAGTCGCCAGCTTCCCGACGAAGATGATGTTCTTCCAGAAAAAAAGCGAACATATTCCATATAATCATTATAATATCGCAAAACTGGCACTTTCATCTTTTACGGACGAACAGGCGGCATGGGTTTATGACCGCCACATAAAAAATGTAATGGAAGGTAAACGAAAGCTGAAAAACCAACTTTTTCTTGAACAGTTGCATGGCGATGAGAAGGTTGATGCAAAGGTATTTAATTACAAAGTTAGGTTGTACCTGTACCAAATACAGGTTCATCCGAAATCTGCGCCCAAATACGCTTCATGCTTGGCTTATGTCGAGCGGTATCGGGATGAGAAGCAACCAAAAGATATGAAATATGAAGAATGGTGTAAGATACGGCTTACGCCGAAAAAAGTGCTTGCTTATCTCAGAAAGGCACTTGCGACGCAAAACAAACGACCGGAACAGGATATAGTTCGGCTTGTTAAAACCGATGACAGTTTAATGCTAAAAGGGTACAGTCGCAAAACGCGCGCATCCTTTAAAGATTCATCTATTACAACCTATATAGACATTCACGATGCGGTTGCGAATAATGTATACCCGTTTACTGAAAACACATTTCGGAATCTGGTACGCCGGAAGAATCAAGCGTATAAACTCCAAACGCAGGCTTTTCATGATATGGAGCCTGATAAGAATATTTCAGATTTTCTAAAAAATACCGTTATATATGACAGGCTCAACGAGGAAATAATACGCTTGAATCCGGTTCAAATAAGCGATACCGCCAAAATATTGTCAAAGCCATACGGCTTCCTTCAATGGGAACAGGGTAGCGGAAAAACTATTTCAGGGATAGCACAATACCTTTACCGCAGGAAATATGGTAATATTTTTTGCACCTTCGTTGTTTCTCCGGCTATCAGTATAAAAAACAACTGGAACATTGTCCTTAAATATTTCGGTCTTGACTACATCATGATTACCAAGCCGAACGACATCAAAAAAATCCGTCAAGGTCAAATGGTCTTGATAACGCTGAATATGCTGTGCAATATTGAAAGGTATGTAAAGCGGTTTGTCAAAAAACACAACCAAAAAATATTTTTGCTCTTTGATGAATCGGACACGGCAACCAGTATGACCAGTAAACGGAGCAAGTCCGTCAAGAATTGCTTCCGGCGCGTTAAATATAAAACGTTGATGACCGGGACATCCACCCGAAATAACATCAACGAATTTTTCTCGCAGCTTGAGCTTTTGTACAATAACAGCGTAAATATGATGTGCGACTGTAAATGGACTTATTACAGAGACAAGGACGACCAGAACAACTTATTATCCTGTAATAATCCGGATTTCGGCAAACCCTTTCCTGCTTACAAGAAAGGGTTTTCTTTATTTCAAGAGTGTTTTCTGCCGGAGAAAATCACTGTGTTTGGCGTAGGTCAAAATACCCAAGATGTGTATAACGCAGAAAATTTGAAACGCTTGCTGGATTATACCGTAATCACAAGAACCTTCGAGGAAGTAAGCGGCAAGAAGATATACACCATCCATCAGGAAACATGCGTGATGTCAGATGCCGAAAAAAACGTCTATAAAACGGCAATTAAGGAGTTTTATAAACTGGAGCATCTGTTCAAATCTACCGGAAACTCGCGAAAGGACGCGATGCTTAGGGTATTGAACCAACTTAAAACATTGCTTCGTATTTGCGCGGCACCGCAAACGATTAGTGAGTATAAATCCGATAAGATGCCGCCAAAGTTCGAGAAAGTGTTGTCCCTCATAGAAGATGCAGACGACGAACGGATTGCGGTAGGTGTAAGGCATGTCAACGTCGTTGAAGCATACGCAAAGGCTATTAGGGAGCGTTTTCCGGACAGACCGTTGTTCGTTATTATCGGCGGAAAGGTGTCGCTGGAAAAGCGCAGAAAAGTAATAAAGGAGCTTGAAGAAACGGAGAATGGCATTTTGTTGAGTACGCAAGAATCTCTTTCATGTGCTATAAACTGCGATTGTGTAGATACTTGTGTTATCCCGGAGCTGTTTTGGAACAACGCCGGTATGTCGCAGTATTACTTCAGGTTTATTCGGTATAACAGCACCCGGCCCAAAAAGGTAATTTTCGTTACCTATGAAAACAGCATAGAGTCCAATCTATTGCAAATGGTTATGGTAAAGGAAAAACTAAATCTGTTCATGAAAAATCAAGAGCTTTGCGACGATGAACTTCACGAAAAATTCGGAATTAACTTCGATATCCTACAAATGCTTATGACAAAAGAGCGGGACAGCGAAGGCAAACTTCAAATCAGATGGGGTCAGCAAGAAATTATAAGTTGATTGTAAAAAAACCCGGGAGGTGTTTCAAATTAAAAAGCATTCCGACGTTTATTACATTTATGCAAAAGGCAGTTTCCAAGCCGTCAAACAAGCAAAAACCCATAAAAACGCATACGGACTTGATTTGTTCATATATGATGAAAAGATTTATGAGGGACGCTCAGGTGCTATCGTAGCCGGAAGTTTTGGTATGTCGAGTACTATTGAGGCTCAAGTCGAAAGAATTGGCGGTATAGAAAAATTCAACGCTATTATCGACAAGATGATTAGCAAATACGGGGAATCCCCTCGTTATTTGCGGTCCGATGAACAGAAGAAAAATATCTTTCCCCCTAAAGAGAAAGACAAAGATATCGTTTTTGTTAAAGATGCCTGCGATGGAAAAAAACATTATTACCATCGTTTTCATACCGAAAATAATATCAATTTTTATTCGCTTAAGTAATGAAAGCAATGACAGCCGTATGGTTTTTGTTGAGTGCGAGGGTTACATGATTGGACTTTGCTCGTATTATAATCTCGAAGAAAAAAAGCAATGGCTCTTTGGGTTGGAGAACGGGTTAAAAGCCGAAATAGAAAGGATATTTAACGAAAGTTTAGCTAATCCCCACAAATATGCAGACTACGCATTCGCCAACATCCTAAACCGGATTAAAGAAGCAAAGGCGCATAACGAGCCAATAATCGCGGCTCGGGAAATTGAAAACGCACGCAGAGATAAAGAGCGTAATGACGAAATTGTTAAACGGGAGCGTGAAGGAAAAGAAAAATATGCCAAAGCAATAAATGACGCAGAACAGGGTATTATCGAAGGCAGATATGTTACTGGAGACATTATTGGAGACTAATATTATTTACAAAATAGTGAGGGCAGAAAAAAAGAATTGAGGCGCAAAACAGGCTCTTTTCCAACTGCTTTAACTTAATGGGGCTGGCTCTGTTGTTCTACTTTTTTTACGCACAATACGAACAACCCTGAAAGTAATTAAGGCAATGTGAACAATTACGGGGAATAAAAAATAGGGGCTAAGCCATATAGGATTATAAGAGTTTAGTATACACTGTAACTTTCTAAACTCTGAACGTTCTGAAGGAAATGTTACCATATAAATTTCTGCGTTTAGCTTATCATCGCTGTAGAAAAAAGAAAGTATGGCGCGAGAATACGAACTTTTGAACGGTTCACGGAAGATATCCATTTGATAGGTTCTAAGGGTAGAATTACGAGGAGATGTCTCTTCAATGCCGCCTTGAAACCGCGAAAGAAAGGAGTCCATATTGTCTATGCCCTCAATTACAATACTTAATAAAGAAGGTTCTTGCATTGCTCCACGGCTATATTCCAAAACATGGAGTGTTTCATTTTGGGATAATTGAAATTGAAACGCATTCGTGATTGCCTGTAGATGTCGCTTGTTACGGAATCGTCGTATTTCAATACTTCGCGATGCCACGTCAAATGATGCAAGAAAATAACCAAAAAGCAGAGGTATAAACAGTAGTAAGCATCCTGTTCTTGCGACTTTATCTTTCCAGTCTAACTTCTTGCGACTATTCATTTAATAACACTCCTGTCATTAACTTTACAATAGGCATCAAATACAACTACATATATAAGCAGTTGTATTTGATGCCTACGTTGACAATCAATATTGTGGTAATATTATGATTGGTTCTCCCAAAACGTCACTAGCTCCAAGTCGTTGCCCTTTACTCCAAGTGACTTCAATACCCATAAGGCGACCATCAATTCTAAATTCACAAGCTAAGCCATGAGAATGAAGTGCGGCCATTTCTCCGTCAAAAACAATTCCGCCTATCTTAAAAGAGCCCGGTACCCAACCGTAGAAGTCATCCACGAAATAATTGATTACAGCAGTATAGTAATTACCATTCCTGCTGACAGTGCCAGTCATTGCAGCCGTGGAAATTCCAATAAAATACTGCCAATCGTAACTCCACGTCGGATTGTCTCCTATGCCTCTTGTTTTAGTTGCCATAAAGCGGTCATCATACTCCACATTGTCCTGGTCAACGGATGCAATGGTAGTAGTCATTCCGTCTTTAATCATTTGTTCACTTGCCTGTAAGAAATAATCAAGGTTGCTCCTAAAATTATTCCTAGCATTAGACGTATCAATCAATGACCTAATTGAAGGTGATAGCGTTTGCCCGGAGTTTGATAAAAAGTGATATAAGCCCATAGCCGCATTTGGCATATCTGCAAACGCACCGCCAATTACATTCAGCCATGCCCTAGTTTGAGCTGACCTGAGAAAAATATGATTCTGAAGATTTCCTAGCGGGAAGACATTATAAATGTCATTACTGGCCTGTTGTGAGCGTGCAACTTCTGAATTCAATGGTCTGTGCCATGCATGTTCAACAAACTCAAATCTATCATCGTATGGTGACATCGGTTCAGGGTCGAGGTAGTCCGGTATACCATCGCCATCGCTATCTTTATCTGCCGGATTAGAGTTAAATTTCCACATTTCAATGAATGCACTCGAAAATCCTCCCCCACCACCTCCGCTCATTGGGGCGATATGCGCAGCACTTAATGGCATTACACCGGCGTGTTCTGCCAGAGACATTGCGTGGGCCTCTAACAGTGCTTCAATTTTGGGTGTCATATCCGCTAGGAATGGAGCAATAAGTTCATCGCTGTCAAGAAGACCGTCCCCATCCGTATCATGTCCTTCGGAGGGGTGTCCGTCCAATCTAACTATTTGATAATTGCTAAGCATTATCCAGTAACCATCTGTAGCCTCGCCAATCTTATCTGCCAACTGCAACAGGATGTTGCTAAAGTTGCTATAGATGTCGCCAAACACACCATCCGTAGATTCGTAAAGTACACTATACATATGTTGTTCCCACGTGCGACTTATAACCGATGTTATAACTCCGTCATCTGCAAGAAGGTTGGCCATTTCCGCCATGCTTGTTATGCCAAAACGGTTATCAACCTTATAACATGCATCGGTAACGAGAATAATAAACCGACTAGCATTTGGGCGGAAATCAAGCCGACGAGCCATTTCAAGACCATCAATGGGTGTTTCAGGAATGTCGCCGCCGCCATATATCGGGAGGGAGCGAACGGCAACACTAAATTGTTTGGCATCTGTGAACCAGTTAGATGTACCGTTATGAATTACACGGGTGCTATCAATTCCGTCGGATGTAATATCTTTGAAGTCTACCAGCGCGAAATTTGCATCAATGTTGAACTCATTTACAAGCTTTTCCGCGAAATTTTCTATATTATTACTCACATTGTTCACAATCCAACCCATAGACCCGGTGGTGTCAATTACAAAAACAATATCTGCTTTGCCTTTTACATTGTTGTCCGCGATAATTACGTTGTTTGTGGCGGCAAATGGCGTAAAAGATTCAAAAGAAAACGCTTCAATCATATCAGTTTCATTAAGAGGAATGTATTCAGGGTTTGGAATTTCTCCAATGGGATTTCCGTAATTGTCTGTCAAGACAAATAAGGGCGGTTGCTCCTCGAAGAATAAATCATTTTCAAATGCCATTGAAAAACCCATTGGTTCAACCATGTCTACAAAGTCGGCAAAAACATCAATACCGACTCCCTTTAAAAACTCATCTAAGTCCATAACAAAATAAACACCTGCACCCTGTATTGTTGCTGTTAGAGTGCCAGCTACTCCATTAACGACTGTTTCTATGGGGTGCAAGTCATCCCCATCCCAATGCATGATGAATAGACTATTGAGATTACCTGCATATGAAGTAAGTGAGGTGGTCGCTGTAAAAGTTAACGCAAGAGGTAAATCATAGCTTGTTGCAACATCTATTACAGGACTAAGCAACGCACGATGTTCTTTAAAAAATCGTATCTTCCACGATTCATTTAGCCACAAATGCCTGTCTATTATTCCGTATACAGTGCCGGATATAGAAGGAATTAGCCAATTATCGTTAGACAATAATTTGGGGCTTATATTGCTTTCCGGCAAAATTTGAAAGGAAGGAGGATACTCGGCAGGGTTGTATTCATCAGGAATGTGGTCGTTAGAGGTAAGCCATGATAATATTTTATTAATATCTTCATCGGGGAGATAAGTGTAAAAAAGCGTTTCATACCAATCCGGTATACCATTACCATTAGAATCAGTATCACACATATATACAAAATTTGCTGTAATGGTTGTTGCACTATCGGGCATTAGGAATAAGTTAAAAGGATTAAGCAGGCTAAAGTAAAACTCACCGCCATTAGACATTTTCCATCCGGTAAATACATAACCTTCGTCTGCCTCAACTTCCAGTTTAATTTCAGAATCAGCGGCATAATACCCATCTGTACCGTTAACTACCCTGCCACCTTCGCCGGATAAAATTGTTAGCAAATGTGTACCTGGTAGCGGTGCTGGCGTTGGCGTAGGTGTCGGTGTCGGTGTATTATCATTTACTGCCGTCCGTTCATATACAGCGAAGTTTGTAAACGCAACGGGGGTGTTGCTTGATTTTGTACCCATTAGCTGTATATGCATTGCCATGCCCGGATGCCAAACAATTCCGCTCCCGGTTATCTTGGAAAGCGTTACACGGGAACCGCTCTGAATAACATCTTGGGAAACATTAGCGACAAAAGCGGTATTTATAGCTACACCGGGCGGAATATCAAATTCCACTTCCCAGCCGTAAACTAATCCTCCTGTATTGTTTGTAAGTACAATAGCATTGTTGAAGCTATTAGAGGTTTCATGATGCACAATTTGCTGAATTGAATATTCATGTGCGGGAATTAATCTACGACTTGCGGTGTTTTCGTCCTTTGCGGAGATTAACTGATAAGACGTTGGCACAGGCGTTACCCCACTGTGGGTTCCGTTTATCGAAAGATTTACACTGCTGCCCGCAGGAATTACCGAGTTCCATTCTGCGTGAGCAATTACAGTTTCTGTGGCACTTTGAGACAGAATTCTCCCGCCTGAAATGTTTCCCGCATTTAATCCAGTGTCTAAAACTAAATTCCATTCTTCAATAGGTTGCGAACTTGTGTTTACAATCTCCATGTTGGCACTGTAACCGTTGCTCCACGAACTCTGTACCGTGAAGATTACATTAAATCCATTGCCAGTGAAATTGTAATTTCCCGTAGCCGCTACTAAATGCGTTGGAAATGAAACAGATGCAATAGCCATGATAAAGACTAAAATAAAAGAAAGTATTTTTTTTCTTTTCTCCATTTTTTTACTCCTGATTCTTTGAAATTTGTAAAATACACACACTTTTGATATCATACCTTTGCTGGTTCGAACTCACCAATCTGTTGCTCCCACGTAAAAACAAAAAAACCTCCTTTCGTTAATTTTTTTTATACGACAATAAAATTTTAATTCATTTGGCAAAACATGAAGTATGGCAAGAGCAATATAAATTTATATGAAAATGCATGGTAAAGAGCGGAATCAACAGTAAAATGCTCACAGTAACGTAGTATAAATATGAACCATTGGCAAGTAACTTGCAAAAAAAATAAAGCACTTAGGATTCAGTTTATCTTAAGTGCTTTATTTTTTTGTCTTCATAATGTTATTGATTATTTTTATTACCCCAATCTTAGGATTAAGCTGATTCATATAGATACTCAACTTCCGCAATAATTATCCCCCAAGCACCTCGGCAACGGTGAACTCAGCAGCGGCAAATTCTCGCGCAACCAATGTCGGCAAGAAGCTACCCTCCCATATGCAAAATTCTTTGATGATACGATACTGCCCCGGAGGTACAATGCCTATTAACCCCACAAAGCTGCGCTGTATTGTACGATATTCAAGGGGGGTGTTTTCATTAATTCCCATACCCCAATCGCGGAAAAACGCACGGACAAACGGCACTTCAAACCACCCGTTACCTAATTTAACCTCAATGGTAAACGGTTCGCCATACGTATACTGTCTGTCAACTTCCAGCACAATTTCCAACTCAGGGTTTTCGCGGGTAATAATATTATTCTTAATAGTCATGGTTACGCTTGTGCTTATTTCCGTTATACGCGAAGGTATAAGCTGTGCCGCATCCCAAGCGGGTTCGGGTGCGTCGTCCGCTGAAATCACACTGAACATAAGTTGCGGGAAAATATCAACATTACTGTTAAATTCATTCATGATAAGCATAGCGCGATAGTCACCAGGTTCAAGTGGTTCATGCAGTAAGATTCCAATTGACCAACGCGACCAACCATACTGCAAGCCAAAGCCAAAGTTTACATCAGCAAGGGGAATTCTTTCCCATTCACCATCATTGCATCTATCCAATATAGCAGCCGTAGTAATATATCTTTTGCCTGAAATATTTTCGATGCTGAATAAGATACTTTTGTCAGTATCGGTGACTTGGCGGCGTACAGCATAACCGGAGGTTACTGTCAAATTGATGTCTTCAAGCCGTGCATCTCCTGTGGTTTCAGACTCGGGCGGGCGTTCCGCACCGGGTTCTATTACCCAAAAATATGCAATTTTATAAGAACCCAATTGCATCCGCTCATTATAAAAATTGTCAACTATTCGGTAACGTCCGGACGGTAGCGGATTGGGGAACTTGATTTCGTGCCGTACTTCAGTTGTACTCCGCAAGCCTATAGTCGGAGTAAGCTCCAACGGCTTATTTCGCGGGGGAAGGAATCCTTTAAGTGTGTACCATATACCGTCTAATTGCACTTGCACAATTTCTTTTACCCCAAACTGAATCGTGTCACTGCCGGAATTGCAATAATATACAGCCAGCATTTTACACTCTGTTGTTATCACGTTATTGGGTACATTTACGAAATAATGGCTACCATCGAAATTTTCACGTACCAATTCATGTCCCTCCCATTTAAGGGGGAATTTCAATTCAGTGTTCGCGATTGGATGTTCTTCGGCGGCATCGTAAACATGAAAATTCTCTTCAATATAATTACAGGCTGTTATGGTTGAAAGCAGTGTTATGGTTATAAATGTCGCCACCAACGATAAAAACATTTTACTTAACCACATGCTACGCATAATAAGCCTCCCTCGTTGAATTTAATTGAAATGTAAGATATTTATCACCTTTTCCCGCCCATTGCTGGAACTTCCACGTAAAATAAATTTATAAAGTACGAGCTCAAAGATACATATGTTATTGGAGACAATGGTGTAAAAGATTTATTTCTGCACCATTTTTTTATCACATAACGACAAGTGATTTTCCATCTCCTCTCCAATAGGGACAAATCTTCCGTCTTCAGAACTCACAAAGGTTTTTCCATTTCTTGCACTAGAAACTACATAGTTTCCATTATTTATACGATACTTCTTGAAAAAATATTTGAAAAACTTCTTTTCTTCTTCTTCGCATGTTAATGGGGTCCCCCAAAAATCGAAGTACGTTTCTTTCCTTATTGTCTCTTTTGAACTCCCATTAATGTATTTAACATCTTTTTCGTTCGGGCAACCGCAGGATTTTACCTTGCGCTTTGTAAGTTCGCTACTCATTGCAACTACTTCATTCCCGCATTCGCATATGCATTGCCAAAACTTCTCATGCTTTCTGCTATCATCTGTATTAGGCAAATGCTTTATAACGGTGAGCCTACCGAGCTTTTGACCACTCATGTCCCCAAACGAAGGTGGCCGACAACCGCATGACCTAGCTCTTCCGCGAACCAATCTGGCGGATGATTCAGTAATCTCATTTCCGCAATCACACCGACAAAGCCAACATACGCTTGTGTGCTTTCGCTCTCCTGTCGGTCTAATAGCCGTTAACTTCCCGAATTTTTGACCGGTTAAATCTCTTGTTTTGCTGTTGATTAAACAACCACAGGATTTTATCCGACCCGATACAACGTCTTGATGTTCTACATTCGTTTCATTCCCACAATAGCATCGGCAACGCCAATATAAGCCCCCCTCTAAGATGCGTTGCCGGTTCGATAGCCGTTAGCATACCGAACTTTTGCCCGGTTATGTCTTTCACTCTTATTTTCAATGAAGTTCACATCTTTCTTGGAAAACCATGTAGACGGCTTATACTCCATACTCTTTTGAAATTTCTTTGATTTTTGCAATCATTGCATCGTCGTCGGGTGTTGATGCATTCAAACTTTGAATCGGTATTCCTCTCATCATCAGTTTAATTTTAATAGCATTTCGTAAAACCTGATTGTCTTTGGCTTTTGTGTCAAGTAAGTTTTCAATTATCTTTATGGCGATTCCCTTCATGCTCGCACCTCCCATAATTATTACGAATTTGATAAGCTAATTAATAAGATTGCTAAAATTAAAAGTGTACTCGCTACCGCGCATATGTTTAATATTTTAGTTCTATGCACTTTCTTTTTTTCATTCAAAAGTTCTTGTTCCTGTAATTGTTTGTGTAGTTGGGCGGCAGTATGTTCATCATTAATAGCATTAAGCCTTAGCTGTTCTCTTGTTGTATTAGCAGGATTTTCTTCTAAAAAATTTATATTTTTCTGTGAATAACATCCACGCATATACTCAATAAAGCCTTCAATCGGGTTCCTTCTTTCATATCTTTCGCTTATGTTATACATTTGGCAACAAGATGATATGTGAGAGTCAAGCAGTGCGTACATAATAACCGTAGAATATTTGTTGTATTTTTTCACCGAATCTACAGCATTGTAGTTACATTTATTTTTTTGATATCCAACTATAATAAAAAAATCAATATGCTTATGGTCAATAATCATTTTTGCTTCATTAAAACACGAAACTAAATCTACAGTTATGTCGGAACTATTTTGCATATATTCCTGCAGCCCTTTGGCACAACCCAGTAATCGGTCTGTCATAATTAATACATTAATTTCAAAGCCGAATGTAAACTTTTGCATGGCTGGTATTTGTTTTCTGATGTTTTCGTAATCATTTTTATCCCAAGGGTTAACCAGTTCTTTAACCGATTTATTTTTGCCCATAATGATTCACTCCACTGCTTTAATAATCATCATGTGACATCAGCATCCATTCTTCTTGAAACAACGCATTATTTATGGCGGTAGAAATTATATAAGATGAATAATTAACAACAGCATCAATTTCCATTGTGGCAACAAAAGGAGATGATGATAAAAATAGTTTATCTGCAAACTGTTTAATATTTTCAATCTTCAAGTCATCCAGCCTCTCGTAATCGTTGAGGTCTTTTGGCGTATCATCTTCATATTTATGCAATAGACTCATCGCATCCATTATGATAGTTGCCGCATTCATAACCGTTGGAACACCTATGCTTATCACGGGAACCCCTAAAAAGTCATAATCTATCTTTTGTTTATCTTTTTTTCCACAAATCCCTGATGATGGCGTTATCCCTGTATCTCTTATTTGTATTGAAGAATTAAGCCATAGCGTTTTACCGGCTGCCATCGCATCAACTAATATAACCAACGAGGGTTTAGTTTTATCGCAAATACTTTTGATAATGTCGGATATACTAATTCCTGTAACACCCGTCACGCCGGGAGTGATAGCAGAAACAGGGCGTATTATTTTTCCGTATCTCTTATCTGCTTCATCAACAATATGCCGTGTTGTCCATATTTTTTCCGCAACCCGCACACCGAGAGAATCCGCGATTGCATTGCGGTTTCCTATACCAACAACTAAAACTGAATCGCTATTAGCTATATCCATCATCTTCACAAGGTAATCAGAAACGGTTTTAGCTATTTCATCTAAATTGCTGGTTGCACCATGTTCTAATATGTTCGTTTTTATAGTTATATAATTTCCGACAGGTCGCTTCATTGCATCCGCTGTGTTTTCGTCCAGTATTTTAATCCACTCACATTCGCAAAATTTATTTTTATAAGATTCCACGATAGCACCAGCAGGCTCTTCGCAAGTTTCAAATTCATTTATTGTTTTGTCCATAGTTGCCCCCTGCTATAGAATACATCGGTGGTGTAGCTTATGGTTTACAACAGCTACATCTAACATCTTTGCAGCTTGATAATTTCCACACGTTCGTACCTACGATAATAGAACGCCACTCGCAGGTCATGAAAGATAAACGCAGGTCGCAGTTCCATATATATTATTCCGCTTGGCATTAGTTTGGGTTCATCATCCTGCGGTTCAAAGGGTAGTGTTGCCGGGAGCGAATCTGTGTATGGGACGAGTTGCATATTAAATATGCAGTAATTATCGTCTATTACATAGAATACAAAGTCGTCCATATGAGGCGCGGCGTTATCGCCGTGTTTGCCCTTCACAAAAACACTAAACGCCAAGTCGTTTTCATTAAGGCTACAATCCGACGGATTCTTCAATACTGCGCTGATGGTTATATCTTCATCGCTGTACGTGCCTTCGTAACTTATATTTTTTAGCATGATGAAATAGCTCCCTCCTGTTGCTTCGCTATCTATGTATGACGAAGCGAAGCAGACTGAGTGGTCTTTATCAACGTTTACATAAGTAATTGTAAATTCGCCCGGCACTTGTGCTTTAAAAGTGAACAGCCCTGTTTCTGCGTCCAAAGTTCCGCCTATTATTGTGCCGTCCTCGGCTATTGCGATAAGTCTGTACGGGTTAATCCCGTCAAGGTTAAAATCCGCTAGAGATACAGTCGCGTTTGATTCATCGTTTACGCTTATATATTATCGGGAGTGAACGTGATTGTTGGCAATGGTGCGGTCGCGGTGCAAATAACCTCGCTTGGCAAGCTTTCTACGAAGACGGGAAAATCCCCATCTTCCACAAACCTTGCTTGAAATGTAAAATCCGTATCCGGTGTTAAGCCTGTAAAAACAGATGATGTTTGCCAGTTTCCAACGAACGGGGTTGCAATACGATATTCCAAGTCTGTATATTCTCCATGTGGATTTTCCACGTTAATTGTAATACTGTTTTCAGTTGGCGTTCCTGTTACAAATGGCGGTAACGGTGGGGGAAAGGGATACCCATAATTTGACTCAACTGCTCATAGAACCGGACATGTGCTATCAATGCTTCTTCTTCAAAGGGGCAAGTAACTTCATCCGCTCCTTCAAAGCCATATATTTTAGCCAATGTCACTGTCAGCAAAACGCCGAAAACAGCAATCAACAATATTATGAATAACATCGTTTTTAAAATACGTTTCATCCAGATTCATCCTTTCTTCATTACGCAATTGGTAACACTCAGCCTTTATCAGTGTTTATACTTTTTATCATGGTAAAACCATTAACAATATGTTCAAGTTGGTCCTTAGCCCCCCATCCTAAAAGTCTAAGCATCTCTTCTGGGATTTGTACTCGGCCTGAGCTTTCTATTACAGTGCAGATTTTAGAGTTATCGCTTGCAAATTTTACAAATAGAGACTTTTCATCATAATTAGGTATTAATTCAATCATGTCTCCTATCTCCCATCCTAGTGAGTCTCTTAGATTTGCTCGTATAGGAACCCTTCCCGATGAATTAATAAGATTATATTTATTAAATTTATTCATAATGGTTTTCTCCAATTTGTTTTTAGATTTAAAGCAACAGTCTCAGGTTACGCACTCGAATAATAAACAATCCCTCCTTCCGATAAATGTTCGATTTTTGAAACAGAGACTTCATATGCGGTTTTTTCCAAAACTGTTACATCGTCAAGTTTTTTTTGGTATTGGCGGCTTTGTTTTCGTCCCCAAAGGCGAATGCGGTTGCCTACATTCAGTTTGCCCGTGTAACGTGCGTCCCGACCCCACGTGATGCACGGTATGTAATCGGATTTATTGTATGAACGGTTTACGGCAACAAGCAAATCGGCAATTTCGCGCCCGAAGGGGGTTGTGCGGTAAACTGCTGGCTTGCATAAATATCCGTCCAAAAAAACATCGTTTAGGTTTTCGACGGGAACCGAATCAAGCAAGGTGATGTCTCGAGTAAAAACCTTCAAAACGAGTTTGCTTTTTCTGTCGGCTTCCACGTATTTATTATACGAACGAATTTGTCCGATGATATGCACGACTTGACCGGGCTGCATTTTTTCTTTCTCAACAATCCACTCGCTTACCGTTACGGGAAGGACATCGCTTTGTCCGCTTAAACGCCCGACTTCAATGTCAAAACACCAAAAGCCCTCCCCGTAAATTTCGTGGCTGAATGTAGCTTCTGAAATAATGCGTCCGATGATTTTAATGTAATTGTTTGTGTATTCCTTTATATTCGCAGTTATATCGGGGTACGAAAAGCAATCGTATGGAGTGCAATCAGAATAGTAATTATTAGACATTGCTATAATCAACTCCATTTTTGTAAAATTGAAGTTAAACGATGTTTACGTCGCACAAATGTCAAATGACGAATACTCTTTCAATTTACAAATTGCCGTGTTTGAGATTAGGTTTATCGTCTAAGCGACTTTCCTCATGGTAATGCATTTATTATTTTCATCAACAATATGCTCCAGCGTATTCGTGCATTCCCACCCTAAAAGTTCACGTATTGTTTTGGGTATTTGTAACCGGCCTAAGAAATCTATTTCATGATGATTTTTAGAATTGTTATTTGCTACTTTTACAGATAGAAACTTTCCATTAACATTGGGTATTAACTCAAGCGTGTCTCCTTTCACCCACCCTAAACGGTCTCTTAGCTTTTTTGATATAAGGACTCGAGCTTGGTCGTCAATACGATTCATAATGATTTCCTCCAATTTGTATTTTTGAAAGCAACAAAATCATACCATATAATTCATGCCCAAAATAAGCCTTTAAACACACCTTTTTTGACTTTAACGGTTTTACTCAAATCAAATTGAATATATGTATAAGCTCATAATGACACTTTGTTAAAATTATTTTAGTGCGTAATAATATCAAATAGCACTTGTCACCCACTTATTGCGGGTAACAAGTGCTATTTGATAACTTTAATAATTTATTTACCTTTTTCTCTTTGGTGCTTTCTTTTCATATGCCCAAACAAGCATAAATGTGAATGGCTCAGCTGGCATATTTCCTCTTTTACTATCACAGGAAGTATTGCCCGCAGCGACATTACCAATTTTAACAAAAGCATTGCGGCTTACTGTTTTACATTTGTCTAAAACAGATTCATTCATCATCCTCATGTACTACACCCCCTTTCTGATTAGCAAGTTTATAGGTAATAAGAAGAATTCTTACAGACTGTGAAAATAGCGATAACACAGCAACATTCCTTACTAATCCTTTTTTAAGTCCTATAAAATAATATATAATTACAAGCAAAACAGATTTTGCTTTCAACGGTTTTATTTGGTCTTTATAAACTGGATTGACCTCTGTTCCCGATGGGGCATATTTAAGGTAAACACAAAGGAAGTATGTAAAAATTACATTATAAATCTTCCAATGGTGTTTTTTCGCATGTGTACCGCACAAGTAATTTCTTATACCATCAAAAAAATTATAAGCAAATGGTTTAAGTAGTTTTAATTTCTTGCATAAGTATAATCACAAAGGTCATCATTTTTAAGAAATAAGGTTATTTTACCAACGATATAGTCTGTCATTGTATACCTCTACACATTGCACATATGAACCAGATTTCACATTAGCAGAGGGTCTAACATTTGAATATAGGCTGATTATTTCGTCAGCGATTTTCACACCTTTATTATTACTTTCCGGCTTTGGTGAACTATCATATCCAATTAATGAATTAGAAATAATAAATTTAACTGATTCATGTGTTTTTAAAATACATATTTTTATCTTACCTTTTTCCTGTTCTCTTATTTCTTCCACCGCATTGTCAATATAAATATTTAAAATAGCAAATAAATCCTTATCCTTCATCGTAACACTATTTATTACGCTATTAATATTTATGATTAATTTAGCATTTGGAATTAATGAAACCGTATTAACTAATTCAATCAATCTTGACTTGATTAAGCTGATTTTAATAAGTTCTATTTGTTCAAAATCGTCTAATTCCTTAGTAAAATTTTTGCTTATAGGAGTAATATGTTCATCATAGTATTCCTTCATGCCTGCCATATCATTTGACTCGATAAATCTGATTGTTGACCTGTATAAACCTGTATAATAATGCTTTAACTTTATCACAGTTTTATATTCTTTATTAATATTTTCGGCTTCAATATTTCGTATTGTTGCCATATTTTTTTCACGTTCTAATTTAAAAATCAGTTTTGAATTTAATTTAAATATAAAAAACATAATAACTAAAATTATTACAACTATAAGTAGTATAGCATGGTATGTATCGCCCGGTACATCTTCAAAAATCAATGATGAAACAATCCCCAAGAAAATAAAAATAAATATTTTTAACATTAAATGAAAAATCAATATCGTTTTATCATCAATTTGATTAATGAAAAAGTTGAAAAATCTTTTCAATATAAATGCAGAAGCAAAAACACAGGTTGCCATTACAGCATTGTACTCAACGCCTTCAAATGAATAGAAATTTGGAAAATAATTGGCAACAAAAGTTCCAATTGCATAAACAATAATTAAAAGCATAATGAGAATTGAAAAAGCAATATTAAAACTTTTAATGTAATTTTTTTCTTTCATATTTATTAATAGAGAAAGCGCAATGCAACAAATTAACGGTGCTAACTCCGCAATACCATTTATTGAAAAAAACAATATGAATACAAGCTGAATGAAGTATAGCAATAAAAAATAACCACATTTTAATAAATATCCGGGGTTCATAAACTTAGCACCAATAAAAATGAAGAAAAACACAATAGCAAATACGTTACTTATAACTGTGCCGACATGCATTTTATCAACCTCGTTCTTAGTTTTGGGGAAAATGGAACCAACTCCCCATTGTTAAAAACCAAAATTTCTTCAGTTTTTTTAATTTGTTTAATATTCTTTAAATTAACAATAAATCCCTTGGTTGAACTAAAAAAAACACCACTGCATTCTAATTGGGATTTAATGTTTTTTAATGTATTGTTTATATAAATATAACCATCTTTATGAAATAATTTTATAAGTTTTTTATGTTTTACTTTTTCAAAAAATAAAATATCTTCATATTTAATTGCTATAATTTCATTTTTATCTTCTGCAAGAAATACTTTTTTAGCCACCATAGAATGAGCGGATGTCAATGCTTTCTCTAGCGCACCACAAAGATTATCATTCTCCTTTGGTATAAAGGCATGTGAAATAATTGTTTCATCCACATTTGAAGTATATTTAGTAGGAAAGTCCGACACATAAATAACAATGTTGCGTGGCTCAATGGCTTTTATATAGTTTGCAAGTTCATATCCAACCTCTATGTTATCATCCATTATATCCAACAAGGATACTATTAAATGTTCTCTGTTTTCCGAAACATATTCCTTAACTTCGTTTGCTTCGCTAAAATATACGGGCGCACCCAATATATTTCCATGCTTCGTATTTATTTTATCCAATGTATTTTTAATAAAATCAAGAAATTTTTTATCATCATCGTACACAACGGTTCTCATGGCTGTCACCGGTTGTAAGAACGTGTCAATAAAAGAGGGGGGGTGGCCGATTCAATATGTCGGATTATAATATATAACCTCATATAATGCAATGCATATAAATCATGCAGAAACCTGCGGAGTTGCAGGAGAATATTGCGCTTGCCTACATAAAATAAAATAATATCTCTTGCTATTGTCGTATTATAGGTATTGTACATAAGTATAAGTAACGAAAAAAGTTTCTTCATTTTTTAAATTCCTCCTTATTTATGCAAACTTTAATTCGTGTTGTCTTATACTGTATAATTGTACGTTGCATAAATTTGAATTGCTTTTTATTGTTGTTTTATGGGTAATGATATTATTATAAGTAACGAAAAAATTCTTAATTTTAATTTGCGCACAAAAGCAAGGCATATACATAGCGTAGGACGGCTTTAAATATCCTTATCATGGGTAGATTTTTAAAAGCAATAAAGGCATCGAATTTTTTTGCTGTGTCTTTTTTGTAGAGTTTGACAGGAACATGTTGTTACTATAAAATATCTATAAACGAGATTATATGGTCTATATATAAATTATCAAGTTTTTTTTAAAAGAATTTTGAATACGATATAGGAGTTGTCACTTAAATAATAACAGCAACACCCTTGACTCGACCGGCTTTTTGTTTTTCTCATCGGCAATATTTATTATCTTATGTAAAATAAAGTGCAACACATTTCATTCAAATAAAGGGGACATGGCTAAATGACAAAAAGCATTATCACTCAACTAAATCGTATAATTGCACTGGTTTTGGTAGTGGTGCTGGCAACACCATACGTAACGACGAAAGGTGCGGAATGGTTGGAAGACCTTCCTGAAATTCCATCTCTTGGCGTGGAATATGACCCCAAGGCAACAGAGGCTTATATTTTATCCACGATGCCGGGAGAATTTAATATTGAGCACGGGAATGTCCCCAACATATATCAAGATGCCCGTGAGCGTGAAGAAATTGAATTTCAATGGCTTTTGTTAAGCGACAAGAGCTATTCCGAATTGACCGAAAGCGAACGAAATATATCTTTTAACCAATTGGAAATCGCGTGCGAAGAAATTGAAAGCACAAAAGATTTGTTTACGGAAATGGAACGGGACGGATTTTCATTTGGGGACAGCGTAGAGTTGTTGCGAATAATCTCAACAGCGTTGTTTGATTACGATGAAGCGCGAATAATACTTGAAAACATACCGCGTTACGAAGAGCGTATATCGGAGCTTTCGCATTTTGAATTTATCATACAGGAATTAGAAACGGCATCGCAGCGTTATATTGAGTTTGAAACGGCATCACCTAGCGCATTGCGGATTGAACCCGCGTTGACTTCACGCGAAATCACACTTTCCGGGAGAACCCCCGAAATAAATTCGATTATTGACCCCTCGGTTGAAAGAAGGGAACGCGCCACCGACCTTACGGAAGCAATTAATTCATGCCGCGTTAGCGAAGCACGGGAAATGTTTTTAAGTGGCCGAAGAATATTTGAAATTCAAGAAGACTTTGCCGGGATTTTAAACCATGAACAGCAAATGCGCATTGATTTTCAAACCGTCACAGGGGCTGCGCTGGAAATGGACTTTAACAGTGCGAACCTTGATGCCTCTACATTTGGTTTTGCCCCGACTTCAGCAACTCATGACGATGTAATTATGAATCCCTTTGACCTTAGACTTAACTCCGACGAAACCGTTGTATTAAACACCGGAGCGATGGTATTTCGTCAGAATATTTTAAATCTTCCCGGACGCGGCGGGTTCGGGTTTAATCTAGACTTGGTGTACAACTCCTCTAACACCGGCACATCAAGCAGACCCATACCACACAGCCCCGTTAGCGGATGGGCTTTGACCTGCCCTATATGCTTCCGCTTGTACACAACACGCCAAACACCGGCGTATTACACGTACCGGGCAGGGGTACATTCGCCTTGCTGAACAACATCACTATTCTCGACCATCGTACCGATGATATGCGATTGGAGCATTCCACCAGCCCATCTTTCCAAAGCGGACAACTTTTTGCGAACCGTACCCTGGTATTTAATAATGGCACACGCTATCATTTTAGCGGTATGCATATTCTTGGTATGGTTGATAGATTCGGCAATACGATTAGGTTCGAATACTGCCCTCATATTAGCCGGCTTTCCAGAATAGTTGATTCAAACGGCAGGGCAATAAATTTTGATTATGGTCTTATCCTTATCAACAATCGTTGGCATCATACAACTACAGTAACCGATCCTAACGGTGGCACGTTTACCATTACCACAGACACAGACAGAACACGCATTGACAATATTGTGAATCAAGTAGGTGAGCAAACAACATTTACTTATTCCTCCGTGGGATGGGGAAATGCCGAAAGGATATTACTTACCGGTGTGACGTATCCGTCGGCTGCACATTTGTCATTTAACTACGAACAATTCCGCGACAGTTCACTTCGCCAAGTATGGAGGGTTGTATCACGACAATTAAGTAATCCTTCGGGATTGGCGCGAATGCATACTACATTCACCTATTTTGAGTTAAATTCAGGTTACGGAAATAACGGCGTAACCGTTACCCAAAACAATGGGATAAGTACGAGATATGAGTTTAATCGTGGTAATGATGCGAGAAATTTAATCAATAATCAAAGAGTGTATAACAATGGTGTTTTGGTTTCGCAGAAAACGATAGCTTATGATAACCGCAGACTTCCCTCTTCAATAGAACTGACAGAGCATAGCAACGGCTTTACCAGAACCAACCGACAATCTTTTTCATATAATTCATTCGGGCAGGTAACAGAATCAGTAAGCCCGCTGGCGCAAGGAAGCACCACCCCCAACGCCGTAAGATACCGAACAACTTTCACCTACGACGACCGTTTTGGCTTGCCGCTAACCAAAACCTTTTGGGCTGACGCGAACACAACCATCGTAGAAAGAAATACACTATCGGCAGACGGAAGAAGCATAATCCGAACAACCATAGATGAGAACAACGTAAGACGCTCCCGAACGGATTTTTCGCACGATGCCCACGGCAACGTGACAGAAATTAGGGAGTTTCCTATTGCGACAGGCAATGACTCTATGCTCACGCAAATAACATTTAACAGCGGAACACTACCCACCTCAATTCGAACAACAAACGTAAGAAACGTGGACAGCACTTTACTAAACGGCACAGGAATAGTGGAGCGCAGCTTCACATATGACCAAATGTGGCGCACCCTTTCGGAAACCGATCCGAACGGATACGTAACCCGATGGCAATATGACAGAACAGGCCGCGTAACACGAGTAGATTTCCCCACCGGCGGACATGAAACATATGCTTACGATGACCGCAATAATACCGTAACACATAGAACTGTATTGGGTGCTACGTATGTGTACAACTACGACACTTTCGGAAATTTAACCGGAATCACAGCGAACGGCACACAAATACTGCATAACACCTACGATAACCGAATGAGGCTTACTAGCACGCTAAACGTGCCGGGCATCCCGAATGTAAAGAACTTCACTTACGATGTATTCGACCGTGTAACAGAAGTACGATATATGTCCGGCAGCACACAACTGTATCGCGAAACCACAGCCTATTCCGATGTAATAAGTGGCGGCGATTCAAGAATAAC
>Ga0131853_10002255_pt1 | contig 34562 bp, 7 predicted proteins | sample TergutLab28metaG_FD_92764 | JGI IMG/M metagenome (GOLD analysis project Ga0131853, IMG submission 92764) | Labiotermes labralis P1 segment gut microbial communities from Petit-Saut dam, French Guiana - Lab288 P1 (version 2) (version 2) | ecosystem: Host-associated > Arthropoda: Insects >... | reverse complement strand
TGTGCTGATTGCCTTGAAGTCCATGACCAGATGTTTAAAGATCTTCTTCACAACAAAACCAACTCCCAGCATATGTTGTTTCCTGTCACAACTGTAAAATATAGTGTGATCCTTTTTCTCTAGAGTTCCTTGACCAATCCAGCATATTTCGTGTATTGCTATAATTCCAGTCTTATATTTGTCAGTTTGGTCAAGTAGAAGTCTAAGTGCTCCATCTCGATATAAAGATAGGACATTCCAGGTCCCTAGATAAAATTCATTCTTTCTCCAATATTTTCTGTTCCGTGTCCTGCCTAGTTGTCCTTCCATCAGTCCGGTTTTTCCTCTAGTGGTTTTCGTAACAAGAAATTTTTTCCAAGGTCGGAGAGTCAGTCCGATGCTCAACCCCCAACCTGGAGGACCAGGGTGCCTCTCTTAGTCTGACCCCTAACCTTAGACCTGTCCACCAAGGGTGACCCTACCAGTAGCTACGCTACCAGTGGCATAGCTCTCCAGGTCATTGGGGTACTCGAGCTCCCCTTCCACGACAAGGTGGAGGCACCAACAGAGGAGCATTCATCAAATACTTGCGTAAAAATGGGAATGAAGTAGTGCATTAGCTCTTTATAGACTTCAAGGAAGCTTATGATTCAGTTAGGAGGGAGGTCTTATATAATATTCTCATTGAGTTTGGTATCCCCATGAAACTGGTAAGGCTAATAAAAATGTGTCTGACTGAAACATATAGCAGAGTCTGGGTAGGCAAGAATTTGTCCAACATGTTTCCTATTAGGAATGGTTTAAAACAAGGAGATGCTCTATCGCAGTTGCTTTTCAGCCTTGCATTAGAGTGCGCCATTAGGAGGGTTCAGGTAAACCAGGATGGCTTGAAATTAAATGGTACATACCAGCTTCTGGTTTATGCCGATGGGAGGAAGCGTACATACTGCAAAGGAAAATGCAGAAGCTTTCATAGTGGCTAGTAAGGAGATTGGACTAGAAGTAAATGCAGATAAAACTAAGTACATGGTCATGTCTCGAGATCGGAATGCAGGACAAAGTCACAGTACGAAAACTGATAATAGTTCTTTCGAAAGGGTAGAAGAGTTCAAATATTTGGGAACAACTTTAACAAATCAAAATTCTATTCAGGAAGAAATTAAGAGCAGATTGAAGGTAGGAAATGCTTGCTATCGTTCGGTGCAGAATCTTTTGTCTTCCATTTTGCTGTCCAAAAATTTAAAGGTTAAGATACACAGAACTATGATTTTGCCACTTGTTTTATATGAGTTTGAAACTTGGTTGCTGACATTGAGGGAGAAATGTAGGCTGAGGGTGTTTGAGAATAGGGTGTTGAGGAGAATATTTGGGCCTAAGAGGGATGAGGTAACAGGGGGGGGGGGTGGAGGAAACTACATAATGAGGAACTTAATGATCTGTACTGCTCACCCAATATTGTACGAGTGATAAAATCAAGAAGAATCAGATGGGTGAGGCCTGTGGCATGTATGGGGGAGGGGAGAGCCATGTACAGGGATTTGGTGGGGAAACCTGAGGGAAAGAGACCACTTGGGAGACCCAGGTGCAGATGGGAGGATAATATTAAGGTGGATCTTCAGAAAGTGGGATGTGGGGATATGGACTGGATCGAGCTGACTCGGCATAGGGACGGGTGGCAGGCACTTGTGAATGCAGTAATGAACCTTCGGGTTCCATAAAGTGCAGGGAATTTCTTGACTAGCTGCAAACCATTTAGCTTCTCAAAAAGGACTCTGCTCCATAGAGTAAGTAAGTAAGTAAGTAAATAAAGGAATTTCCTACATCAAACATGAAAAAAAATTTTGTTCAAATATTACCTTATAGATGACAGTATCTCACGGCTGTACAGAAAACTAATGTGTAAACCTCATGGCATAATTAACATTTATCGTGAAGTTAATCCATTGCTAACCAATATCCTTTGCAAGATATAACAGGTTCTTTTGTCTAAGCATCAGCACCATGCTTGAAAGACATCAGTATTTTTTGCTTAGATTTTTTTTTTTATCACCAAATGGCTGCCTTGTGCTCTTCTGAGGTTTTTTTCTTTATACTGGGGTTTTTGAGAATTCCCATCTCTATATGAAATGAACCAGGATAGTTTGGTCAGTATAGTGACTAGGCTACAGGATGGATGCCTGGGGAATTGGGGTTCAATTTGTGACAAGGACAAGAGATTTTTGCATCCAGAACAACTCTTTACCACACAGACAGAGAAAGAGTAAGTCTGTGGTCTCCATTGAGCATCTGATTCTTAAGTAAATGTTCAAGAAGTTTCTTATGTTATAAACCCATCTTTTCTTTTCATATTGATCCTCACCTATCCAGTTTCATCCATTTCACATGACCACTACCTATATCCTAGGGTGTTTTACTATTAGCTTCCTATGTAAACCATGACGTCCTAGGCAGTCCCTTTCCTCGAAGTTCCCAAAGAACAGTCCTGTATTCAGTTTCTTGAGTCCCCATTTGTACTACCTAACCTACCTGTCTTCTTAATTTCATCATCTTGGTAATATCAGTTGAGATGAAAATATGCAACACCTTATTTATGTAATTATTTTGTTCCTTTATTACTTCCTGCATTTTCAATTTGAATATTCATGTCAGCACAGTTTTCTCAAACACTGTCCATTCTGTACCATTACTACTGACATGTCTTCACAGTGTGAACAGTGGTATGTTCATTTTTTTGTGTTCTGTTCCAGAGCTTGTCTACGGAGAAGTCACTGGATTCGTGCCACAGAGTCTTCCACAGGCAGTGCAAGAATCCTAGTCCCTTGTTGTCTGTCCAGGGGTTTGTTGCAGATTCTCTTTGTATACCTCCATGTTTGCTTCCACTAATATAGCAGGGTTGCATGTCATTCTCCAGCTGTACAGTATCAAGTTACAGATATGCAGTTTGAAAGAGCAAATCAATTAGACCACTGTTTCCCAAACTTGTCTCTGTGGAATTCTGGAATCTAGATTTTATTAAACACAGTTTTATGTTTATGTCTCAAATGTAAACTCTAAACTCAAATATTGGTCCCGTTCATTTTGTATCAATATCTGCATCTGAAGAGCATGATCTACTCATATAACATATGAAAAGAATCATAGTAGTATAGAATTGTGCATCTATTCCCTGACTTGCAAGAAGCAAAAGAAAACAGGTTCATATTGCTTTATTGCTCTTTTCACTCTTGTAGTACAAATGTGTTTTGTTCAACAACAAAGTTACAGTGAAAAATGTTAGTAGTTCCACTGGGTTTTGTTTCTTATATGCAATTCTGTCACTATATATTGTGGGCGAAAATTTTCTGCAGACAAGGCAGTTTGGGAAGCCCCAAGTTTGATGTCGTGAAAGAGATTAATTTTAATGTGTACTTTGAGTACTTTGATCTCTTATATTCATATTCATCATTGTGGTTAAGTTTATTGCAAAAAATCATGTCTTATTAATTCATTGTTAACCAATCTGTTAGGTCTGGAATTTATAGCAGCTCACTGTAAAGGCATGCTATCATCGTTAACATTTGTTATTAGGGTTATACTAAAAATTGGAGAGTATTATGTTAATTATTTGTAATCGTTTATTCACTTTTGTTATAACACACTCTTAACTACTGAAGTTATGTAATGTTAAACTGAGATATGAGTCTGAATTAAGAAATTCGGAAATACACAGGAGGAAACAATGTAAGCCACTTTTTAAAGTACTATACATGGCAGGACAAAGGGAAACCACGAAAGTATTCAGTTAGAGTAACTCATTCTATGCTGATATTCTAATGTGATACCACTTACATGAGACAGATAAGTTAGTGCTGATCCAGTCTGTAGAGTAAGTTCTTTTAAGACACAGAACATAAGCGGGAAGTTATCATTGACCGAATAATGAATTGATTATGCTTATTGTATGTTTGAGTTTAAAATTCATTACTTACATAATTATGTTAGGCTGTCATTTCAGTACTTTTGCAGTACTGAACAAACTTTTTCAGCCTTTGAGTTAGGAATGTCCTTGCTATAAGTTTTCACAGGTGGTGCTGTCTTCCTGTGGTCTGGGGACTTTGAGAGGTTGAACTCCATCAGTTTCATGACAAGCGAGACCCATTTTGGAGTTCTGCATGCCCTCCCCATCCATAACATGTGAAAACTTGATGAATGCGAGATGTACAAAACCTGAAAACTTACGTACAAAGGTAGTTAATATTAGAACCATCATCTCTGGAACCCATCTTGAAATCAGTGTGTAAAAGTGAAAATGCTCAGATAGGATTATCTGTACATTCATGACACTGACATTAGCTTGTATGATTTCATGCCAAAACTTAGTTGTCCAGAATAAGCTTCTCAGCTTTTTTGTACTGTTCCTGTGACTAGTGCTGGCAGCTAGTGGGGACATTGCTTGTACTGTATCATACATTTCCGTCAGTCCTCTGTACCACTCATGCACCCATGTTTTTGACAGGGCATCATCCAACTGTATTATAAGATCTCAGCGATCAACTGATTTGGAGTCTTTTTTCACCAGACGTTTGACTACACATCACTGCTTCAGTCTGTTACTAGCTTCTGCAGATGCCATCTTTTGGGTGATGCATGACACAGTAGGTTACCGTGTGGAAGTGGGCCGAATGAAATTATTTACAAGAATGATACTGGTCCACCTTGTTGTTCATGAGAATGAAAATTTTGGATCACACTTGAACCACATATTTACCTAAACATTCAGCCATCCTCTTTTTTCCCCTTGTCAGTGGGAATAAAGAGTCCGTCACTCTTACCGGGTGGTCACACAGCATAACATTGTCATAAATGTTTATGGTAGTGCACTAATTATTTTTAACATAATGGTTTGCTGAGCCCAAACGATTGGTTTCTCTGTACTGCATTTCTTGGAAGCTGCGTGATGAACTGGTTAGCTGTCACAATTTACAAACTAAATTTACATAATTAAAATGGAATTTCACCTTTTCTGTATCAGTGAAACAAAGTTTTCATCGAACAGAATATGAACCAGAAGTGATCCTGAAACATCCACAACATTAAACACAGTTGAGGCACCTAGTTCTAGAATGGCATAAAGTACAAAAACTGAATTCCGAGAAAATTTAACTTATGTGGACACCAAGTTTTGTTAAATTATCTTTTGTGAAATAAAATAAATTTCATTGTTATTGCAGACAGTGTGAATGACTTGTGCAACAATTATGAATACCATGCATGCACTTTTCGTTTATGAAGTCATATGTAAAAATGCAAATTTATTCTCTTCACAAAATGATGTTTCTATATTCAGTTAGTGTGATAGTTTGTTATAGCATGAAAAATTGGCACAGTGGGTACTTGTTACAGCCAAAGTGTGTTTGGTGACATAAATGTCATATCCAGAATAAAAATGTGTATTTTTGTGCATGTCTCAATACAACTGATGTATCCATGAAAACACACCCCATAACAGAAGCTGGTATAGTATAGTGTCATGTTTAGGCTATGGACAGGACAACTTTGGAACCATGGTTCAATTCCCAGCAGGGCAAGATTTGTGTTCTCCGTAACATCCAGACCAATACTTGGGCTGACCCATCCTTCAATTGATTGGGTGCTAGGGACTGTCTCCAGGGGTGAAGTGGGTAGGTCATGACACTGACTGCTTACCTGCATCTAATGTCATAGTTACGAATGAGTGGATATATAGTGGATCCTTATCTTCACTTCTCTGTATGCCTTCATGGTGTGCATAGAGACCACTTTAACCTCATTGTAACTAGGAACACTGCTGCAGCAGTCAGTAAAGGAATTGTAAAGTTTAATGCAAGATTGAAACTGCATGTGAAAATGTTAGTAAATTGGAAATCAGTCTTTGAATGAAAATCTACCATCCAGATTTCTAGTGAGAATTCCTACGTGGTACATCACAAACATGCTAGGGCAAATCCACATAACATGGCAGCTATCGGGATGAATACAAACGTATTGGAGGCGCTTATTTTTATTGAAGTATGTTGTTTCTGCTGATTGGTACATTATTTGCTAGTTATGCTTTCAAAATCTGAAACATTCGCAGGCACGCACATAGTGTGTAATTGTATCAACACAAACACTGTACACAGAATGCCCAGTCATTTTTTTTAAACCAATAAAGTGTTGCTTGCTTCAGTGTGTTTGAATTGTTGTAAATGACAGAATTCTCATCTTGCTCATACATCATGAGGCCATCTACAGAGGCGTATATGGCTCTGTGCAAGCTGTTAATTATGTCCAGAGCTTCCATTAGAGTAGCTTGTGTGGAAACATGTTGGGTGTCATTTTCTTTATGTTGCTAATCTTCAACAGATAGATGTCTGACCTCAAGCTTCCCAGAACCTGAGTTCCCAACATACTGATCTTTGCAGTTGCTGACACTGTTGACCTATTCAGCACAAATATTTGGGTCATTTGAATGAAAGTAATTTTATTTGAAAAATGGTTATAGCTTTAGGCAAGATTCTTCCCCTCACATTTAATGCAGATAGCATCAAGCACATTCCACTTCATCATGTTCCTGATTTCCAGCCTCTTCAACAGACAATTAACAAGTACAATTTCAAAGTAGTGCTTTAGAAGATGAAGTACAACTTGATCCAGAGCTCAGAATGTACTTGTACATTTGCACGGTGAGAAAACAAGCTCACCATTCTGTAGCCTTGTGGCTGGATGCACAGGGCACTCACTGGTCCACATACCATCCAGTTTTCTAATTTTTTAACCCATCTTGGGCAACAGACACATGTAGTTACTGCTTAGTGGCTCTCATGTCATCCATGCTGTTTTGTTGTCTTAGTAGGTACATGGGAAGCCATGCATACCACAGAAGGCTGAAGGATGGGTAGGCTTTCCAACTATGAATGGTGTGATTTTTTTTCCCAGTACTAGTCAGTTGTTGAGGCTTCAGGAAACATGTTTAGCAGTTTCTTCATGATGTAAGTTTTCAGGTTTTCACAGTGGTTAGTGTTCACATGATGTTCATATGTCGGGTTTCTGCACTGTGTAGTGATTAATTGCTCCAAAATTTTGAAGTTGCATACTGCCTCCATCTTCAGGGTGACTGAATTGGTTCTGGTGGATGCCGAAGTGATGCAGTTCCTACTTCAGTTAATATATGCAGTTATTAAACAATGGCACAAAAATACTAGCCAGAATAATGTATTCAAGTGGCATTTGTGAATCAGTCTGAAGGTCAGATTGATAGCAAATTACAATTAGTTAATAAGTTACTCAGGTAAACTACTGGTAATGCACAGCTCTCTTAAGTGTATGTTTATAAGAAATAATCCATGCACAAGTGTGGATGTGAAATTTTTGCATGATGTGCGTCTCCCAGATTCGATGTGCCAGTAAACAGCTCTGCATATCCATATGAGGGATGACTAGGTGTCTTAGTGTACAAGTCATGTTTTGTGTATTAATTTAAGTTGTAACCCACAGCTCAGACTGGATGTAAAATTTTACTATTCACATGACTAATAATAATAGTTGGAAAGGTCCTTTGAACATTAAGGTGGACGTTTTGAGTAGGTGGTTATGTGTTCATGTGACACCACCCTTGAGAGTAACTCTGTTCTCTGAATGAACTACACATTTAGACAATTATAAATTGTCTTAACGTTACATATATTAATATTACAGTACTGTGTTTAAGGAGAATTCTCCCATCTTTCTAGGCTTCTTGCCATTTTTTGTTTGAATTTGCTACATATGCATTGCTGAGCTCATATAATTGCCACATATTCATTCAAGCACATGTTGAAAGCCTGCACATGATTAGAATACCATTTTATCTTTTCATCTCCCTCATAATGGTTTATAGGTGTTACAAAGAAACTTAATCCTTTTAAACCTGGCCTTATTCCAATCTATTTCTTTACCTTTTATTGTTTTCTGAATACCCTTTCCCAAGTTTTCTGGATGTCTTATATTTTCCTCCTGTCTTGTCTGTCATACTTTGTAGGATATATATCATCTTCCATCCTGCACACACTCCTAACTGTCTGAGCTGTGGATTTTAGTGATTTAACAGCTAAATTCTTTCTGTCTGTTTCCTGACATCTCTTTGCAGAAGCAGAACACAAATGTTATGTGTTACATGGTTCCAAGTAACAGTTACTTATAAATATGTAACATTTTATTATTCTATCCATGATCTAGGTGATGTGACAATCCCACTGAATATTTGTTTTTTGGTATTTGAAAGATCCTCAAATTTTCCCTCAAAGAGGATGTTAGATGTTGTACAAAACTGTGTATGCAGTAACTGGACTGGACACCCTTGCTGTTCCTCAAGATTATCACAACTAGCACACATCTTCCTGGTAATGTAAATAAACCAGTTGTTTGTTGGCTTCGCCCTTGTGCTTGTATGCTGTAATCGTATTCAGTTGCATTTAACAGTATCCACAGTATGGTAAGATATGTCCCATTTGTTAACTAAAATGAAAGCATACATGAGCATGCCTTCTTTCTAGACTTCAGACCTAGATGGAGGTAGTTTAATTTTGCCACTTTACCACTGAGACAGATGCCTCTGGCATCCATTTGATAAGAAGCTTGGAAGTCCCCAAGTTGGTGTACTGGGAATTGAATCCTTGTCATTCACTGTATAGGCAGCAAGTGAGCTGGCTTCGTTCATTGTTGAAAGTAAAGTATGGAGTGGAAAGTGATGAACAAGTGTTGAAAGTTTTGCGCACGTGCTTTTGTTTTATTTGCAAAACCATTTAGCAATTTGGTCAAACCAGTATATCTTTAAGGGTGTTTTGTGCAGTAATAAGAAAATGTTAGACTGTAGTCAGTAAAATGCAACTGAAATGTCCATGTGTACGTTTCTTTAACATTTGGTTCTTACGTTAATAGTCATGTTTAGTGTACAGGATACCACTAATCTGACAGACATCACTTCTAACACATTTGCCAGGTTCAGGTTTTCAAGAATGTTGATAAGCATTGTATGCTATTAGTAATAAAATGTTAAACACAGTGAAATTAGTAACAATAGTGGAAAGTATGTCTGTTGTAGCCTTGTGAACTAAAATCCCAGTAGGATGCAACCATTGTTGTTAATGAATTATTTATGCATATTTCTGTTTATGTGTGTGTTCAGTGTATGTATAACACTTTGATAAGTTATTGCATTGCAAAATGGCTGAATGTTTATAGAGTGAAGAATGTATGAAAACTGTACATATTTTAACCGTTATACTCACAAAATGTCTCTGTACATACCTGATTAAAAGGATTTTTATTATTCACATACTTGTTAAGTTTGTAATAATTATTTTTATAGCTCAATAGTCGAGTTGAAAACCTACTATTAAAAAACTTGTCTTCATTGTTCAGATTGCATATTTTAATTCAATATAAACTAATACCTGACAGAAATTTAATAATTATTGCGTGATTGGAAGGTTCAGGATATAATGTGCACTGGTGCTTGTTTTGTTAATGATGTTTTCTAGAAAAAATAGTGCAGTATTACATATAATTTTTAATGAGGAGTATATTCTGTTGTAAGACTTGTTGAAGTGTACTATTACATGTTTAAAACTTGTTCTGATTAAAATTTTAATGATATTTCTTAAACATTTTTTTTTTTTATATATCAAAACCAGAAGACTTTCTTTTATGTCCACTCACTCCAGCTGTTCCAATATGCATTAAGTAAAATCCAGTGGACTGTTGCTACTTCAGGCACAGTGTTTAGTTTTACTGTACTTTTCCCAAAAAGCAGGTTTTCTGGTGACCAAATTGTTCATGATCATTAATGAAAATCTATTCCTTCTTTATGTCACATTTTGTGAGAAGTGATCTGAAAAGGGCAGACAGAAGTACATCCCTGAATTCCCAAGTGGAAATAGTAAGATATGAATGAGTACATTTACTACAGTCACAGACTTCAGTCTTACTGTATTATAACTGCATTTAATGCTCTAACAGATGGACATAAGTAGCATCAAAAGAGATGGAGGAAATGATCAAAATGTGAACATGACTGAATCCTATTACAGTGCATTCCAGCATTCACCTAAAGATCTTTGCAGGTGTGAAGGTTTGGTCTGCTTTGTTTCATTGCAGTTTACTTTTTGAACATGTAATTTTATACAGAATATCAAAACTATATACAAGGGCCGGTATATAATGTTCTGTATATGTTACTTAACATACAGTTGGGAGCTGTCTGGTAAGGCAACTGATCCTCATTCAGGGTGTTTAATACATCATTAGATGGTGTATTTGTGGGGATTTTTGCATTCAGCACGAGACCTTTAATCACCCCAGCACTGAAGAAGTCTCCTTGATGCGGACCCCATCATAAATTCTGTGCTGTATACATGGGTAGGCATAAAAACAAAATTGCACATTAAATGTTTCATGTATGCACTTAGTGACTACTACTGCACGAATTGTAGTCAGGATATGAGAGTATGGCAGTCAGCCCTGCGAGTTCTCATTCCACCCATTCTGTAGAATCTACCTACATTTAAAAACATGACTATTAAAAACACGTAGGCTGCTTAAGACAGTTCCCGTTACAGCCGAGAACAGGTACTTTAAAAAGTGCAGTCTTACAGGAATAAAGTCGTTGAGGAAGATAAGCCGTTTCAATTGGTAAATACCTATCGAAGTCTTGGCTGCTTGAACATGAACGTGAAGGCTCATTATAACAGATATTTTCTTTGTTCCTATTTATGTATGTACTGGAAACACTGGTTGGGTGATATTTTCTGTTCCTATTGATGCACTCATTTGGAACACGTAACTGATAACTTATACCCACTACATCTTCAGTTGAACCCATGACGGATCTACGGAATGTAAATAAACTCCACAAAATATTATATTCTACGTGCAGTACAGGTTAAACCGCCGGACAAGAATACCTCTCGTGTGTTTACATAGCACGTAGCATTAACCGTGGCACATAATTTGTGTTTTCGTTGTTGTAAGGATAAATTGTAAAATTATGTTACTCTCTGTTAAGTTGAATTACATGTGTATCGAAAACGAAGCTCAACAGATCTACTTCGTGCCTTGGTACTTGAAGTGCAAGGTAATATTTCATCCATCGTGTGTGCAACTAAAATTCAACCACCTTGTTCAGAACGCACTCATTTATTTACGTACTGCGCGGCTTTGTGGTTTTCAAGATGGCAGGTGTGTTGCGTGTTAGTAAGCAGCTTGTCATGGTAAGCATAAAAACATTTATATAATATTTATTGTATAGAGCGTTTGAGTAACATGGTATAAAATAATACGGTATTTTTTTATTTTCTCAAGTTGATGTACATTATTTATACATTTTATGCCAATTTGGTAGGTTTGAATGTCGCTTACTGGGAGGAAGGTGGTTGTATCCTGACATGGCGAGAAGTATTCGGCTGCAACAATGGTAGGATAAGTATTATCTGTTACGAAAAATAGGAAAACTAGACATGTTCAGCGGTTATAAAGATGCCACTTCCTGCTACACGGACCAGTCTGTTTTTGACAATCGCAATCAGGCTTCGTTTCTACCAGGAGATGCCTCCAAACAAACATCAGGTCCTCCATGGGACTACACTCAGCAGCCCTTCAGTGCTGTGCCTTGTTATGCCGGGGACCAGAACATGAATCATAGACATTCGACTGCCATCCACAATCCTCAAGTGGTGCCTCAGTTTGAGAATAACAATGTTGTTGCTCATTATAAAAGTATAAGTACAGGTAATAATAGTCACCAGTCTGTTGTTAGGCCTAGAGCAGTGATAAACTGCCAATCCAGTTGTAATGCATGTTATAGTCATTCTGTTGCTAGAGTTCCTCACTCCTGGAATCCACCCCCTGCAGAGAGTATACGTTATATTACTGGTAATTCATCAGCCCCCTTGTCTGGAGATGAGATTTCAAGATTCGCACCTAATCTACCCAGTTTTTCACAGCATGAGGACTGTTCCCGTCGTTTTTCAGGTGGCTTTGCAAGTCAGCTAACCAAACTTTCAAAGTTTTCAAAAGATCACTCTCCAAGTATTTTGTCCACAGTAGCACCAAAGAATGATGTTTTGTCACCTACAGAAGACTGTAGTGTCCTCAGACCTCAACACCACCCATCAAGAGTGGAGCCCATGCCAGAAAAGTACATTCCTCCCCTCTCAAGTGAAAGTGTCCCAGTCAAGAAAGACTTGTGTGTTACTTGCCGTGGTGTATGTACTAGGCCTAATTGTAAGTCATATCACCAGCAGACAATCAAATTTCCCAATCTTGAACCTATTCCCATCCAGCAGTATGGAGTGCCAAGAGAAAATGTTGTGAGGTATAGTGGACAGGCAGCATCAACATTAAATACTGGAAGTTCATCATGCAACCAGTGGCATCAGTCACCAGGACTGTGGTTGCAAAATGGGCATCCACCAGGGTTCTGGATGCCTGCATCAGAAGATATACATGGCATGGGAAATGCAGGGATAACAAATTTCTGGAATGACAGGAACAGTTGTGAGATTTCAAGCCAGCAAGTTCCCCTGCCACAAAACTACCATGATGGGGCCTCAAACAAAACTATAGGTCAGGGTAGAATCCAGCCATTACAGCAACAGAAAGGAATAGGAACTGTACATGAGGGAGAGAGAAGTGACAGACTCCATCCAAATATGACCCAAAGGTATCAAAAAGTGACCGAAGTGGCACAGAGATCTTCAGAAATGCCAGTAAGACAGAAAGGTCCGGAAGAAATAGCTGTGTCACAGACATGTCAGGAGCTGTTGCCACGAAGAAGCCAGCAGCTTGAAGCAGTGGTAGAATGTGGCATACAGTATCGACAAGACATGGTGTCTAGGCATCAGACACCAATGGTGAAATCCCAGGTGGAGACTCAGAGTAGAAAAGATGATCAGGGTCGCTGTGAACCTACCAATACAATCACATCAGAATTATGCCATCAAGATGTTACCAGGTCACATATCAATTCAGGTGGAATTGATTCAGGTTTAGCATTGCCAAATTTCCCTCCGACCTCTGTAGAAATGCGTACAGATCAAATGAATCAAGATATTTCAAGACGGTTTCAGTCAACCAACTTTTCTTCATACCTACCTCATGAGACTAAAGTTTCCTCCTCTTCCTCTTCAAACTACTCAGCAGTACTCGGGATTGCACAGCCACCATCACGGTTCAGCTCAAATATAACTTATACTCAAAGTAAGATATCCAGAAGTAACAACTGTAGGAGATTGTTTTCAGAATCATGCACAGAAGACTCTTACAACCCTTCACAATCTGGTGATATGGTGAGAAATGGTTTTGTTTCAAACAGAACTACAACAGCAAACACATTGGAAGCTTCAGGTACATCACATCAACATATACCTTACCATAACAAAGAAATTTCAAACACTGGAGTAAAATGTGCAGTACAAATTGGATCTCCATCTAATCATTCATTACCACCAGACTCCATAATTAGGTATGGTAATATGAAGGACTCAAGGGAAGTCCCCAAAATCATCACAAACAGTGCTTCTATTGCTGCATCTCAGATGTCACCTCATCTGCAGTCATGTGGTAGGATGTCTTCTGACAGTGAGGCTTCGTATCACAGTGGCAGTACAACAATGCAAGTTGTTGAGATGAACCCATCTTGCAGCCTGGGAAGTTCTGCAGGACTAAGTGTGGATCCCAAACTGTCATACATCAGCTCACCACAGAATAGACAAGATTCAGTGGTTGCAAGATCTCAGCATGTTCGTTACCAGAATGTGTTAGCAGGCACTATATCAGAAGATGTGCCTGCATGTAACATGTTTTGTGGAAATAATAGTTCCATGTTACACCCAGGTTTGTTCGATTTGGGCAAGAACCTCAGTAATACACATACTTCAGGCACAAAAGCAGCAATGATCAATAGGTCATTCAAAGAAAATTTCAATGTCACTTCACGAGACATTTATCCTCAAAGCAACATGTCTGCATTAGCTGATGGTCTTAAACAGCATTTATTGCCACGAATGGATGATACAGGTGCTAGTCGCCCCATCAAAAAACGTAAACCACGAACCAAGAGTATGGTAAAACCTGACCATGTTGAATTAGTAGGGAAACTTTTGCATCAGGAAAGTAGTAGTCTGCACACGACATTGACTCCTGTACTTGATGTGCGACAGTTTTTGGCCACCTGGGATGAGGAGACAGATGTTCTGTCACCAGCTCCTAAATTACCTGATGTTGTACTCAGTAATAGTACCACAGATAATCCATTGCTGGTATTGGATTGCAGACATCTTAATACTAATGGTGTGGCAACATTGTCAGCGGTGGACAGAAATTCATTATCAGATGGACATCAGGCTGAAAATTTCATTCCGTTGTACCAGCAACAGCTGGCAAGCCCTTCAGAATCCAGCAGCACCAGTAGTGATGCTACAAAACATAATGGCCAGATATTGCAGGAGAGTTCTAATGACAGTGTGGCACAACGACTAGGAGAATGTCCAAGTTTAATTCCAATTGATCCAGATAGAATGGAAAAATTTGGACCACCAAATAATTGTAACAAGTCATTGGCAAGTATGTTAGAAAAGAATAAGCCCCCTCTTTATGAGATACAAGAAAGGGAACCATCCACTCCAAATGGTGGGAGTGAAAGCTGTGTCAGCAAATCTGATTCAGTTGGGAGTTTTGTGGAGTCATCAGGAATCTCTGTGAAAAGTAATATCCATAGCAGTCTTGATAATGTTTCCACAAAATCTACAGTTTCTGATAGTATTTCACTACATGAGTGTTGTACACCAACTGGAAGCTTACCATCACGAACAGGTTCTTTCACTGATGATTGTGACAACTTTTGTGAAAAAGAGAAAACCTCAGGTACTGATTCACAACACAGTTTTGTGGTGCAAGATGAAAGTAGAAATAGAAGTGATAGTTGCCAGAATGTGCAGCAGAAATCAAACAGTGAATCAAAAGATTGTGACTGTTCCATTCCACCTCAAGAGCTGCCATTATCTTGCGGTGAGATACAGCACGTAATGCCCATTAGCACCCAGGAAAAGAGACAGGCTGATTGCCACCCTGTTCAAGATCATGGTATTAAAGAATCACAATCTCTAGTATGCAGTAATGGGAGAGCTGTTCATACACTGAAGGCTCTATGCATGAATGTCATAGAATGCAGTACAAATGTCCAGCAAGCATTTGAGAGAGGGGTATGTTCACATTCAAAAACATCAGTTAGAAGATTTAGTGAAGGTGAAGTTCAAGGTCTAGAAGCAGAACTTTGTTGCAGTTTGAGTGATTATAAGGCGATTGAAAAGACATATGCTGAAAATGGCCACTCAGTTGTGGAATCTAAGCATATTACAGACATACACAAATCAGAAAATACTTCTGCCAAAGGTGAGACAATCTCTGTGTTAGAATCCACAGGAATTTCATGTTTATCAGATGAAATAAACACTTCAGAGTCACAAATTTCAAGTAATGAGACAGCAAATAATAAAAAAAAAGTGTTGTGCCAGCAGACTGAGAATGCCAGTGGAACAGAAGAAAGCGTGAAACACACATTGAATTGTGAAGAACTAGTGAAACAAAAAGCAACTGCAGGGACCAACTCATGTACCACTGAGATCTCTCAATCAGAATCAGGTAATTTAACAAGAACTGTTAAAACTGAAGGGAAAGCTAATAGTCCTGCTGTGAAATTGTTTGATGAGGCACAGCCTTCCAGTAGGATTAACATTAAACCTTTGACCAGTGACATGTTATTGGATGCTGATATTACCTTAGCAGGTAGACCTGTCAGCCCTAATGTGAGGGCAGAAAAATGTCCAAAAATCCATTTACCTCACAGTGGTACAGAGCAAGACACAGCAACTTCCATTTCAGAGAAAGAACCAGTTATGACATATCAAGAAGAAATACAATTAAGTGAAAAAGGTTTGAAGAGTTGTTCAGCAGAACCAGTTAAACCCAGCATCAGTGGGACGGAATTACATGATGTCAGTGTTTCGGTCACCAGCAACCCAGAGAAGAGCCATTTGAATCTGTTGTCATATTCAAGTGATACAGGAGATGACTTGGATATGTCTGTTACATCAAGTACACCAGCTACCCCTGTCATTTTAGACGAAGTGAATGAAGAATCAAGCAATGAAGAATTAGTTACAGTATACGAAGACTCTGTTTCATCTGACTTAGAGAGTGAGCCCAGTGACTGCATTTCATTTTCAAGTTTACCTTGCATATCAAAGAAGTCCAGTCATGCAGATGCACAGTCAGACCATACGTTAAGGATACTTGAAAGTTTAAATGGATCCCCCACAGTGTCTGGAACTGTAGATGAGAGTTTTCCACATCTTGTGGAAGAAAAATTCAATCCTGAAATCTTGAGTGATAACAGAGCTGAAATGGCAAGAATGTGTAGTTTAAAAATGTCAGATAAGGGAGATAATGAGAAATGTGTATTGATTTCTTCTAGTCAGACTGAGTCACTTAGAAGTAATGTGGAACCATTAGCTTGTTCTGAAAACAATTTTGATGTTCCTCAAAGTTCTGGTAAAGATACACAAACACAACCAATGAAATCACCACTGTGTCCATTGTTAGAGGTGAATCATATATCAGATGTATCAGCTGCTAGGATTCAGGATGATAGTGCAACCTCTGATGTAGTGCCTTCCCAGACTGTGCTTAATATTGCAGTGCCAGATAGTAAGACCACATCGTGTGATGTAAGGTTGCACTCGGAATCTAAAGGGGAAAATTTCTCGGAGTTTGTAAAAGCATTCCATAATTCCACAGTGGAAGCTAGCAACATTCTACATGGTCAAGAACCAGTAACTAATGTTTCAGCAGACAGATCTGGTTATTCAGACAGTGGAACCAAAGGTGATTGCCTGCTTTTTTCTGAACCTGTTGTAGATGAGAAACACAACAATAGTACTTCTCTACTTTGCGATATTCCGGCCATCAGAGAAGACAGTAGTCAGCAGAGTGAAAATGGTATATCCATTGGTGAAACATCATCCCATGTACTATCAGACACCAGTATAGTGTTGCATGAAGAATTGGACTTGAAACTTCCAGAAAATAAAATGGATCTGTTGTCAGAGAAACAGATTTCACTGAATGCAAGTGTGAAAAACATACCTGTATCAACGCTTACTCCATTTAATGGAGGTCACAGTCTGGTAATGAATGAGGAAGGAAAGAGACAGCAAGAGGATCCTTCATTGTTGAATGACAGTTCTGTTGTGCTGACTTCATCGTCCTCAGACAATTTAATGTTGGGCACAAGTGAACTTGCAGTTTCCACTGACATGGAGGACACACTCAAAGTAAATGATGGGTTTCAATGTCCTGAAGTTTCAGCATGTGGTCATCCTGAAATACTTTGTAATTCCAGTTCAAGACAGTTGTTAACTGAGGAAATTGGTAATGATGCATCTGAAGTTCTTCTATTACAGGAAGGAAGTACTGCTATTGAAAGACTAGAACTGTTAAAAAATTATGAAACTGTTAATAAGTCAGTTTTAAAAACTGCAGTAAGCTGTCCAGACAATTTGACTAGCTCAGTGAAAGTGCTAGAGTCTAGTCACTGTTGTGATGAATCAGTAGAAGTAATTCAGCTACATCAGCATGACACATGTGTCAAGGGAAAATTAAATTCTGCAGCAGTTTGTGACAAAAATCCAGAATGTCTTTCTGTACCTCCAGAGTGCAGTGGTAGTTCCTCAAGTACAGACATGGTAATCAGAAATGAAAATATGTCCCAGACTCGTGCGAAAGGCTTGAAAGGATTTGTATCACACAATGAAGATGACTGTAATTTGTTTACGCAACTGAAACCTGCCGTCAGTCATGATGAAAACAAATCTGTAGTTCCACTTGTATCTGAAAGTCAAGACACACCCCCTGATTTTTCACTGCAGCAGCAAGAATTCCATGATTTGCATGTTGAAAACAAATTATCCATACCAGCAGATGAAGAAAAAAATGAACTAAATTACAAAATTAATTCTGGTAACATCACTGCAGATCCTCAGAGCTCAGATTTGTTGTTTGTTGCAAGTGCTGAATTGGCACCTGTTCAGGATAACATATTGATGGTGAATTCCCAAAAAACTACAGTATTGAAATCATTAACAGAGCTTGATCAAACACCAGATGAACTTGTAAGTGAAGTTGTGCCACACGACCATCCAGCAGTTACGTGTGAATCTCCAGGCACTAAAATACCTTGCAAAGATACAGTTGTTTCAGATTGTGAAGCATTGTGCAATCTTGAACCCATTAATTTATCCATGAACACCAGTTTGAAATGGCAGGATGACAGCAATACAGAAGAGAATTTTATTGCAGGAAGCAACAGATCATATGATGATGTTAGATCACAGAGTGTGGAACATTTGTGCAGAAACTTGTCTACTCACATTTCCCATAATGAGCAAAAGAATGCTGCAGACAGAAGAGACGACGATATGGACCGTAGCAAAGGTGATTCCACAGCTGATAACGATGGAAGCATTTCCTGTGAGGGAGAGGATGTAGTCCTAAAACACCCCATTTTCGATGATCCTGATGCTGGCAATAATGCCATCCATGTCAGTACCATAGCTTCTTCCCCTCTTAACATTGATAAGCATGATCACAATGTTGCTGTTAATGTTGCTGTTGCTAGAGAAGATGGTGATAAGTATAATACTGATGTGTGTATTGAAGATGTTGCTGTCACTGCTGCTACTGCGGAAGGTGGTGGTGATGATGTTGATACTGCTTATATTACCTCACCTACCAGGGAACCTGATACTGCTGGAAACATGGACAACTACACTCCTAATGCCCAAAACAATGTGTCATGTGTAAATGTTATTAGAAGTGTGACTGATCCAGATACTGTTGCTGTTACTATTACTACCAGTACCACCATCACCACTACTACAGCTGCCACTGACTCTACCACCACTTCTGACTCTTCCAACGTTGGCACCACTGCTGCTGCTGTTGCTTCTGCTGCTATGACGACTGCAACAACAACAACAACAACAACAACAACTGCTACTACTACTAATACTGCTAGCACCACTAGTATCACTGAATATGTCAGTACAGGTAATAACATGAATACTGCTGTTGCAGTTGAAGTTTCTGTTAATACTGCTGCTTTCATTGCAGCTACTAGCACTGTTGCCACTGTTATTGCTGCTGCTGCTACTATTGCTACTTATACTACTACTGCTACTACTGCTACTACTACTACTACTACTACTACTACTACTGCTGCTGCTGCTACTACTACTACTACTGCTGCTGCTGCTGCTACTACTACTACTGATATTGCTACTACTCTTACTGGCTGTACTGATATTACCACCATGGTTGCTGCAGTCACAACTGCAAATACTACAGCTGGTGATGGTAGTGGTAGTGACAAGAGCAGTGAAGTTACTAACACATTAGTGAGTTGTTCTACAGAAGAGGGTTTGCAACATGCAACAGGCTCTGGGTGCAGCAGTACTAGTCAGGTGGCAAACATGTCACAGGAAATGGAACAGAATGACACAGACAAGGAGCAGAGATTCATTATTGGCATGGTCACATCGGGGTCTCTCACTTCAGATGAAGAGAATACTGTCAAAATGCCTGTAAACATTAACACAACAGAAAATAAGGAATATTGCCAGCAAGAAGGAGAAGGTGAGACCACTTTAAAACTGAAAATGGAACAGAATTCTAAACCATCAACTGAATATAATCATAATCAGTCACAAAAATCAACCACCACGTGCAGAATGTCAGCCAGTGTTGCTGATGTGTCACATGATTCAGATCACACCAAATATGGTGATACAAGAGGACAGTCTGGTAATGCTGATACTGTAGACAGCATATCCCAGCAGCACTGTGGAACAAGCCAAGAGCAATTTAATCATTTTGAAATGGATACAACTACAGCAAACATGCGACCTATGAAGCTGCAGTGCAAATCTGCAGCAGAGCCAACTAAAGATGAGTTGAATAATTATACATGTAAAGTATGCGATGACTCAAGTGCTGTGTCTGTATGGGAAGAATGCCTATCTGAAGAGGAAGTACATAATAAGATTAATAATTGTGCATTTGACATGTCCCATGATATACCTGTTCACCAGGATAAACACATTTGCCTAGAAGAACCAATAAAAGATGAAATAGGTAATTCTGAAGTAAACATTCCTGCAGAGACACCTGTACATCCAGAATGGAAATCTGCTGACACAATTATAAAAAATGAAGTTAATTGTGAAATAAATATTGTGTCAGATAATACGTTCATATCACAAGAGTGCCATTCCTCATTGGACTTAAATAAGGAAGAAATTGTCGATTTCAAGATAAATGCACCAGAAAATTTTTCTTCTACAGTGTTAACAGAGCAAGACTCTTCAGAGGGCTTGGACAGAAGTAGAATTACCACAGTTTTACATGAGTCTGCAGGTTCGTCACCAAAGGATGAACATCTGTCTTTGCAGGATGGCAGTGGTGGTGGTGGTGGTGGTGGTGATGTTGAAGATGATAATGATAATGAAAATGATGATGATGTGATGTCAGACAGTAGGCAGAGTTCACAAAGGTCAGGTATGGTGCACAATAACACCAGTACTCCTTCAAGCACCAGGATGAATGTGGAACTAACTCAAACCAACATGAGTGGACAGAATTCACCTGACAGACAAGAGGTGGACCTTTCAGTTGATACAGATGAAATGCCACATCTTGAAGTCATTGACACAGAAGTCTCACCTCACAGTTCTGATTCACTAGAAATGCCTTGTCTTGAGCTTATCACAGACCCTGTGGAGTCACTGGGAAGTCATCAGGTGCAGTATCTGGGAAATACTTGTGCATCTAACAGAAATTCACATCCAGGACACATTTTGCCAGATGACAAGGAAAAAAATGCACAGGAAGATTTCACAGAGCCAGAGGAGGGAGTTGTACATGGGTTACAAGAAAATAATACTCTTATATTGGAAGCAACAGTTTCAAGCATGCATTCTGTGTCGAAATCCAAAGGGGATGTACTGTTACAGGATCAGGTAAATTCTGTAAACAGTGAACTTTCAGAGAAGACAATATCATTGTTATCAACGCCTTGTAAGGATTCTGTGAGGTTGGAAAGGGCAGACGCCACCAAGGACAGTGTTATACACAAAGACCCATCAGAAGAAGATAATTTTTTATTTGCATCTCATAATTCAAGTATATTGCAAGGTAACCAGGACAGATATCTATCACTGACAGCACCAGTGACAGAAGAAAGTGACATTAGTTTAGAGAAAGCTGTGGAGTGTGAGATCCGAGAGGTGCCAGTCATCCCAAGTGCACTGCAGGTCCTTTCAACATACCTGGATTCAGACACTGCTTCTGTAAAAGTGGTAGAAGTAAGTCCGGAGTATGTGCAAGTGCTGCAGTCCGATGTGCCACATGAATGGGAATCTTTACATCTGGTGACCTCAGATGCAGAATGTGGTCAGTCAGGTGAGAAATCACAGGAACACACTGCAGAAGCAACTATGGATGAAGAAATGCTTGCATTGGCTGATGTAGAACAAGCATGGCCATCATGTAATTTGGAAAATGAGAGTTTGGGCTCCAGTGTTGGGTTGAATGTGTCTGGAGGAGAAGCCAGTCCCAGCATTGAATCTGACTCTATGTGCTCAGCTGGAAAGGAAACTGATGCTCTGATCTCTGAACATAGTGAAAATGTAAACTTGGCAGCAGCTGCATTACAAGACACTTCAGATGAACCTTCATCATTGGTATATACAGAAATGTTACCAGCCTTGGGTCCAAGTTTGGGAGATGTCTTACCTGTTGATTCTGTGTCAAACTGGCCATATCTTGAGGAGGAAGTTTTTTCAGAGTTTCCATCAGCACCCATAGACTCCAGCAGTTTGTCAGTAGGTGCCCCTTTGACTCCATTGCAGTCCATCACCAGTTCAAATAGTAGAGATACAGCAGAGTCTGAGGAAAGTTTTTCTTCTGATAGCGGCAGTCGATATAGTTTTGGATCACAGTCAGGTTCAAATGACACAGCATTGGCTGTAAATGGATTAAAGTGTCGTCTTAGCTGGAAGAAGATATTTGCCCTTTCAAAGGCAGACAAGAAAAAGAAGAAGAAGAAAGAAGAATCTAAACATGAAGAAAACTTGGAGGTAATAAAAGAAAATTTTAATTGTTGTGCTAAGTCCAAGCATGAATGGAAGGAATATTCTGATATCTGTTGCACAGATGGTGGTACTGAATTGGTTGATAAATGTGAGAGGTTGAATGGAAATCTAAAGACTCAGCTTCATGTAAAGAACAAAGGAATCCATGGTTTGGAACTGGGTCCAGCCAAAATCGAAGTCCGTCTAGCTCCAACCCCATCACCAAGAGGTCATCTCAAAACTTGGCAGGTGGTGGATGACCCCAAAGCAGAAAGAACTGTAAATTGGAGAAGGTCCAATAACATTCTGTTGAATTCTTGTGCAGGAAACAGTAGTTGCAGAAATGTTGCAAGTGATGTTGACCCATTGCCTACTGAAGTCACCCAAACACCCATAGTACTGGTCAAGAGGCTTATACTGAAACGCAGATGTGATGATGAAAGTGATGCAGATTCTAATACAAAGAGTAAGCGTCTAGACAAAGATGAATCATCAGACCCCATTGTTGGGAATTTAGATAATGATAAATTCACTAAAGTAACTGTTCTATCAGAGCATGTGCATGAAGCCTATGATACTGTTACGCCACATGGCGAAAGACTAGAAGATTCAGAACACATAAATTGTCATCTAGAAAAATGTGATTTGAGTAATTCTTCATTGACAGCCAGTAACAATGATACACAAGCTAATAGTATAGCATATGGTAGTTGTTCAGAGTCTGAAGAAGACAGGAGGTCTCATGTATCAGCAGAAAGCTGCATCCAGAAGGCTGGAAGAAAGTTGAAAGTTTTCAAGTATGATAGCTCTAGTTCCATTACCCTGTCTGAAATGAATATTGCAGATGGAATAGATCCATCTCCTGGTACAAATAAGACAAGTGATATGTGTTTTGATGATAGTAAACTTGGTGATTTTAGTATAAATTCTGATACTGGTTTTGGTGAACTTGATGCAACTAACAGTTGTCTTGCAAATGAAGACACTTCCAAACAACAGTTACCACGGGTAATAATCAAGCGAACTGTAGGTATGGGCAATACTAACAAATATCAAAGCTTTCTTCGTGGGGTGTCATGCTCTAGCGATTCTAGTAGTCAGTGGCAACCAGTTGTTCGACTTGAAAGAAATTTGTCTATAGATAAGCTTGCAAAGACTAGTACAGTGAATAACAGGACTCTAGAAATTGCAGAAGTGCTTGATAGTTTACACCATGGGCATGAGTCCCCTCTTGACCAGCCTCATGTAACATTAGTGTCATTACCTGAAGTAGATTGTAGTTCTGGAGATCAGAATAGAAGTCCTTCAGTGGCAACCAGGAAGCGGAGAAATGGAACCTTTCTTCCCAGGGTAAATAAACAGCAGGGTGATTTAAATGATGGTCTGAATGCACAAAGGTGTGCAAGAAAACTGACCACCTTCAGATCATCATTCTGGGTCAGGCATGATACATGTCCCACACCGTTAGCTAAAGATACAAGACAACTGTCAAGTGCAAAATCACACCTTAGTCAAAGAAGCCCCTCTATTAAATTAAAATTTTTTAGCAGTTGTAACAAAGTGCAGAATAGGACTTTGAAGATGGAGAGAAAAAAAGGTATTACACAAGATGTTGGTGATGAATATGTAGTTGTTGAAAACAGAAATTATACCAAAGATAATATGACAAAGATTACTTTCCAGAGGCACAAGAGGAAGGAAGTTTCAATTGAAGATGAGTGTGAAAATGTTGAAACAAAAGTGAAAGAATTTGTGAGTGCCCAGAACATACCAGCAGTACTGAATCAGCACAGTCATGCAGAAGTACAGGCAGTGCATGATGTTTCGGCTGCATGTTCAGAAGGCAGGATTATTGCTTCTAATTTGACTGCTTCTAAAAAGAGATTATCCACTGAAGTTGACCAAGAGTCATCAGGAAGAGAACTACATCAATCTTGTAAGAAACACGTGTCAGATGTAAGTCATTTTATTATTTCTGCCAAGAAAAATATTACTGCTGCATTGAAGGATGCAGGTGATATGGTGTCAGAAGTTTCTTCAGAAAATGCGATGACCTCACTGAATGACAAACCATCTGCTGAGGTCTGGCCTGGGACCAAACAGTCAGCAATAACAACAAATGATAATTGCCCAAAATCTTCGAACACCAAAAAAAGACGATACTATGAGGATATGTATTTTGAAAAAGATGTGCTTCCTCTGTTTCAGCCTGAGAGAATATTATCTATTTCATCCACAAAGAAGAAACGAACTATTGTAAAAGAGACAAGCCCCCAGGTTGATGGGAAGACATTAGAGGAAGAGATTATAAGTCTAAGTACTGAGCCTGCCTTGGATTACAATGAAATTGTTCCTAAGCAGCAAACAAAAGAAACAGATAGAGAAGTCAGAGAAGGACAGAATTGTTCAAGAGATGAGAGTTTTGGAAGACTGCCTGACTCTGAAGAATGTCCAAGGGAAAAGATGAGCAGCAAAATTGCTGGGCCTGTAGTGGTCACATCTTCGCAGGAACCAGAGCCTGAATTGCATAAACTTAGTGATTGTGCAACTGAATGTTTTGGTAGTTTCAGTGCAATAAAGGCAGGTGAACAGCAGGAACTGTGGAATGATAATGACCCTAATGTAGTGGAATCAACCTTGCAAGAGCATGATGCATGTCAAGCGTGTGGCCATGTTTACAGTAGCCATGATGAGAGGACAACACATATCCGTCGACATCCATATCATTGTCAGCGTTGTCATCTTGCATTCCGATCAGAGGTAAGTGCAATGTACAGTCTTGAAATGTGTCATTGTTTTGGAGGAAATGGCAGTTTCCACTTTCAGTGTAAGGAGATTGAACATGTGATAGTGTTTGTCAATCTCTACATATTGTGACTGAGTTGGCTGTCATATAGTGATGACAGTAATCTCAGTATGAAAAGGGAGTAAACACTGTTTGCCGTCTTGGGAGAGTATGATTTTGAGTCTTAAGTTTTTAGCATCCAACAGCTTCTGAAATCTGCATATTCCCCCCAGTTGTCAGAATGGCAATATATAAGTAGCAGATAGGGCCATAAAACATCTCACATTTGACAAACAAGGTCCTAGTTCCCAAGTTATAGCATAATAACCATTGTATCTGTAGATCTAGTCATGATTGTGTTACCATTACATACGTGGGCTGATCATTTAATTCCGGGACTGATTTTTTTTTCCGGGAAACTATAATACGTAGCGAAATGGCAAGAGAGTGGGACACGTGGCAACTCTGTACAAGTGTATGTGCAAAACTGGAGGTCGGTATCTCCCCACATTCGCTCTGTGGAGGCCCTTGGGTGAACATCTACAACAGTGTGCGTCGCATTTCACGATGTAGGAGAAAGTGCAGTAGTGTGTGTGCATTGATTTCTGTTTCCGTTTGGAGAAAACTGGTGCTGAAATGTACGAAATGCTGCAAGCAGCTTTCGGAGAGTCCTGCCTAAGTCGGTCGAAGACGTTTGAGTGGTATTCCCATTTCAAAAGTGGACGCCGATCCTTTGAAGATGACCCCCACCCAGGCAGGCCTTCCACCTCCCACACCGAGGAGACCGTGGCACGTGTGCGAGAAATCATTCGTGCTGACCGATGTCTGACTATCAGAGAGGTTGCAGAGGAAGTTATAGCATTCGGTATGGCCAGAAAATTTGAACTGAAGATTTGCGAATGAGACGTGTGACAGCGAAATTTGTGCCCCGTCTCCTAACAACGGAACAGAAGGACGATCGCGTGTCAGTTTTGGACTGACCTCCGTGATAGAGCCCAGAACGATCTCAACTTCATGTCCTCGGTAATCACCGGTGACGAATGCTGGGTTTACGGGTACGACCTGGATACAAAGCGTATGTCCTCCCAGTGGAGCACATCATCATTTCCTCGACCGAAGAAAGCGCGGCAGGTGAAGTCCAATATCAAGACCATGCTGATTGCGTTCTTCAACATTGATGGGCAGGTTCATCATGAGTTCATCCCTACAGAACAGACGGTAAATAAGGAGTTCTACAAAACAGTCCTGCAACGCCTCCGCGACTCTGTGCGCAGACATCGCCCTGAGAAGTGGTGCTCCGGCAACTGGATCCTGCACCATGACAACGCCCCTGCCCACAGGGCTGTCACCACAAATGAATTTCTGGTGAAACACAACATTCCGTCGCTCCCACAACCTTCCTACTCCCCTGACCTTGCTCCGTGTGACTTCATCTTGTTCCCACAACTGAAGAAAACAATGAAAGGTCGCCGATTCGATTACGTTGAAGATATTCAAGCCAACGCGACGAGACAACTAAGGGCTATTACAAAAAGTGACTACCAGAGGTGCTTTCGTCAGTGGCAGGAGCGCTGGAATAAGTGCATACAAGCACAAGGACACTATTTCGAAGGAGACAAGACCAACTAGCCATTAAGTCTACTCGTTCACTCACAAAAAAATCAGTCCCGGAATTAAATGATCAGCCCACTTACATTGTGGAAACAGTTACATCAATATTTAGGTTAAGTTGGAATGTTGTTTTTAAATTTGATTCGGTTTGCTCAGTGTGTTGACAATGTGACTTAACCAGCGCAATTCACTCAGCTTTAAGATGTGGTGGTGGTGGTGGTGGTGGTCGTTGTCGTCATCGTCGTTACAAGCAGTCCCCGACTTTCATACATAATTTGTTCCTGAAAACATGTTCGAACATTGAAATGTATGAAAGACGAGCAGTAGACTTGTGTTATAACAAGGGTTCCATTCCCTTCCCATCAAAGTTGTCAGTTGGCTTACAAAATATAAACAGTACAAATAAATTTTCTAAAGTTATTTCTTGCCTCAAATTCTAGTTATCTCACGTACCTTTTCTGGCATTTAGGGGACACAAAATACAGTTTAGTACTCAGTTTTACAACCCTAGACAATGGGAAAATATAGGGGACATGTATGGGTGCATAGGTGGAAGGAACACATCACTGCTGTGAGGAGAAGTGGGCGTGATGTGATATGCTGTTTGGAAACATTTCTTGCAGAGACAGAAGTGCTGGCTTGGCTGACAGACATCACCACTGTGCAGTAACTTAAAATGTTTGAACATTAGCCTTGTACAAAAGTCCAAATTCAGCGTACAGTAAATGGATTGGGGTGAGAATTTAAAATGTATGAAAGTGCAGGTTTTGTGACAGTTGAACGTACAAAAGTCGAGGACTGTTTGTATTATTCTTTGTTACCTTTATGCACAGTATTTACAATTTACTTGAAACAAATCCTGTTTCTAGAGTATATTGTCTTGCAACTATTCTGTAGTTTGCTGTTTTGTACTTTTGCTTGTACTTTCCAATATATATATGTACAGTGCCAAATGTGGCTGTTGTTCCTTGATTTTGTGCTTTCCCAATATGCTGCTCAGGTAATTTAATATTATCCATATTCTGTGCAGTAAGATAGTTTTACAGTGTTTATTCTAACAACTGCACAATAATTAGATACAAAAGTATACAGTCATATATTAAGCCTTCTACATATTGCAGCCTTTTTCAGCCATCTTCAGGGAGGCATTTGACATTAAAAAATTTTGATATTGGCTAGTTATGTCATAGATGTGCAAGTGTAGAGTTAAGAAACAGGTGCTAAAAGTGTGGAGAAATAATTCGAAAATATAGTGCAGGCTGTATGTAAGTATGTCATAATGTTTATAATTTGATTGCAAACAAACGTATCATAGAATGTCATCTTTGTTTTCAGGGATTTGTCTCCTTTGTTTGTGTCACCATGGATGGATGCACATCCGTTCATGGTGACATCCCCTAGACAACCATAGGAATGTGTCTTCTTCACTAATAAGCTGTCTTTTTATACTTGAAATATGCTGGCCATGTTTAACCTTTCCTTCATATTTTTTCTCTAAGGACTTGTACTAATCTTGGCTTTGTGCATTGTGTGCCTTTATTTTTTGATTCACAGTTTTCATTTGATTGGTTTAATTCTTCTGTACCCTTGTCTTACTTGTTGAATTCATACTTGGTTGATTGCTTTCATGACTTTTAACAATATTTATAAACTGGTCTTCTTTATATTCTTTGTTCAGATATTCTGCAATATTGATGAGCTCTGGACTGGGATAGCGTAGTTGATATTGTGATTTGCTATGGGCTGGATTGTCTGGGGATTGAATCCAGACTGGCCTAGGGCGCACCCAGCCTGCTGTACAATGAGTAGCGGCTCTCTTCCCCGTGGGCAATGGGGCCAGGGCGTGGTGTTGACATCCCACCCCCATCTTGCACCAAGGTTGAAGAAAAGTAGAGCTGTACCTCTGCTTCCCCTGGGCTTTCATAGCCTGTCCATTGGTGAACTATACCTTTTTAGGCGTGTTTGCAAAATTGTGAAAAGCAACTGTTAGTTTTGTCATGTCTGTCCATCCACATGGAACAACTCAGCTCCTACTGGGCAGATTTTTGTGAAGCTTGATATTTGAGTATTTTTTGAAAATCTATCGAGAGAATTCAAGTTCTTTAAAATTGACCAGAATAATGGGTACTCTTTGTGAAGACCAATAAACATTTTGATCATATCTCACTGAATTCTTAGAATGAGAAATATTTGAGACCAAAGTTGTAGGGGAAAGTCAAAACACATATTTTATGTTAAATGTTTTTTTTTTTAATTTGTACCATTTATGAGATAATATGGTTAAATATTGTTTAGCCAGGGAGACCACAGATGACAATATGGCGCATGTGCATTGCATGCTGGATATCTAAGGCTGCAAACACAGACTCAGAACATGTAATACTTCCTGCTTTCCACTGCAACAGTGGTTGCACTAACGTGCCTCAGTGTTATGTTTTATGTACATTGTCTTGTTTATTGACTATCTCTGATTTGTATGTCGCTTCAGTTTGTAACAAGCCTCATCTTCATCTCTTTTTTTGTAACAAGCCTCATCTTCGTCTCTTTTTTCATATTACTTTTCTGTATCAGCTTTTGGGTGACACATTTATGCCTTCTTAGTATCTCTTAGTTTTCCTGTCAATTTTTTTTATTTCTTCTGATCTTCACTTGATTATACCAAAACTGTATCTTAATACTGGGATGGCTAATGCTCCAATTGCTGTAATTTTATTCTTTGCAGTCATCTTGGATTTCACTATCATTCTTAATCTCCTGGTGTATTCCTTCCCCAAACATTTTTTCATTTTTGATGTGTACCTTCACTTTCCTCAATCCCTAGGTACTTGTAGGTTATACCCTGGTCATGCTGTTGTATTTCTTGGTTGATGTCCAGTACTAAATTTTGCAAGTAAACATTTTTCTTTGTTGGGTACAGTCTTTGCATACTTGTCAAATCTGAATTCCATATGGATATTTTCACTGAAGGTTCCAACTTTTTGTATCTTTTTTGGAGTTCTTCCTTTGTTTTACCTATCAGCCTGAAGTCATCCATGTAAAGTAAATGTGATATTTTTGTCTTGTTTGTGTGTTCTTCATATCCTGTGCTCACCGTGTTCAGCTGTCCTGTGAGGTAGTTAAAGCTAACGCAAAATAACAGTGGTGGTAATGAGTCACCTTGAAGTCTTCCACATTGTCTTTCTGTTATTTTTGTTTTTGTTGTTTGTTATCACCTTCAAACAGGATATGTGGAGCTATATAAAAGCTATCCCATTACAGGCCTGGACAGACCCTTTGGGCTCCAGGAGTTTGAGGCTTCCAGTATTTCTTGACAGTCAGCACATGAAGGCAGTAAGGTTGTCAGCCCTGCTTAGAATTATATACCTGAAACGAAACCACTTTTCTGGGGTATATAATGTTGTAGCAGTTCTGTATTTACAGATTTTGGTTCATGTAATGCTGTTTCTCATGGTTAATGTTTTTTTCCATAGTACTTTCAGAAGTACGTGTGCTGTGCCCATTGTGGCTTTTTTCTGTAGTTCTGTTGTGTTGTACTTTCCGGGTATGTTGCTCAGGTATTTTCTGAATGATTTTGAGTTCTTTCCATTTGCCCCTGTTAGTACTGGTATCACTTTTTGTTTTTACATGTTGTTGTTGTTATTATTATTATTTATAATGGGTGCCAGTTCTTTCCCGGGGGTAAAGTGCGGCTGGGGCATGCTGCTGACCCCTCACCCCCTTCTAGTGCTGCAGTAATGGAAGAGTAAAGCTATACCTCTACCCACCCTCTGGGCCACACTGGGCCTGTAACGGGAACACTTTACCTTTACCTTTTATTATTATTAATTCAGGTGGACTTCATGAGCCATCTTGCAGAACAGCATCCCCAGACAAGAGAGAGGCATCATTGCTTGTTGTGTGAGCGCAGTTTCCCAACAGCTGAGCGCTACAAGATGCATCTGTCAGGTCGCACACATCGTCACCTGGAACTCACCCAGCGTCGCACCATTCACACACTTTTCTCTTTCTTCACCGGTCACAATTGTCCAGTGCTTACTCCTCTCTCAGAGAGTGAGTTGGCAGGTCTGAAATGGTTTCCTGTGGAACCAGGAACTATTCACTTCTACCATCAGACCACGCCACTACAGCGTGCCATGCAGGTAATTCATTTCATAATTTGCAGTGGAGTGAAGATTTATGTCTTCTGGAACATTGTGTCATTTTCAGTTAACTATTTACCAGTCACCACTGCTGAACATCCCAGAAGTCTTGAATCTTCATCATCACTGCTTTGCGAACCTCAGCTGTTGCATTGTAGTGGAATGGTTACAGTATTATTTAGGGTGACTTTACATTACAGACATGCCCCTACTTATTCAATTTCAAGTTATGTGGTTTCAGACTTATGCGTCCCTCCCTCCCCCTCACAAAAAAAATATATTAAGGTAAATTGTTTTGTTGTTATTGATTTCCTAGTGAGCATTTGTTGTCTACATTTACAGTAATTGATAACTACAGTGTGTGTGTGTGTGTGTAAAAGCACACACACACACACACACACACACAGAGCTTCCCATATATATATACTGTACTCCAAATGATGCCAAATTGGACTTGCACCAGATTGTCAGGCATAAGTAGGGGTGTGTCTCTATGGTGGGGGATTTTGTCATCAGTTTTAGCCCTTTTGAACAGTACTGATGTTAATCACTCGTGAGGAGGTTCATTATGTGTGTTTTTATGTTTCTTATATGACAGGAATTTATAAAAATTATAATAACTCCAGTGTTTTTTTTTTCAGCTACATTGTCAATTTTTGGGGTTCATCATATCAGTTCAGTACTGTTACCATCTAGGATAATTCACAGTAACCACATAGGTTAGAAAGTAGTGCATCTGATATTTTATTTTATGGCAATTACGAGTTAGAGATATGAGTATTTCATAGAACTTCACTATGGCAGTGTGGAACACATAGTAATGTTTCAGTATAACCTCCTCCTTTGTCAGAAGTCTTATTCCAACTTTGAAAAAGAGCATGTTTTCCCACCAGTTAAAGAAGCTCATCTTCATTTATTACCACTGACACATGCCATTCTGCCCTGTCTTCTGTTGAATAGTGTCCTTACAGGCTGTCTTTCGAAGGACCAAACAGGTGAAAGCCTGCTAGTGTGATGTCAGCACTGTAGATTAACCCTTCAGTGTGGAGTGCTGGTTTGTGCTCCGTATTGCAAGCTCAGAATCATTCAACTCTCTCAAAAACTTGGGAAGCAAATGTAATCCGGCTTCATTAGTCATGTTTATAAATGACTGGCTGTTGTGTGGTGTGGGAGATGGTTCCACAAAATCAACTGTTTATTTTTTCTCTCATCTTGAAATGTGGGTCATTTTTTTGCAGTCTTTAAATGCACCTGCTGCTCTGTGCCTGTCTCCAACAATCAAATGAAAACTAAAACGAATGTTGCCACTGTTGTCACACAGCTGAGGTATGGAGCATTTGAATGGTGTATGATATGTCACTTTTATGTGTCAACAGCTTTCTTGTTTCTTCACAGCTGATTTTGCATTTCAGTTTTGTTTGAGGCTCCAGGCTGGATCAGTCATGGCCTCAAGTAGCAATTTTTTTTTTTTTTTTAAAGGAAGAAATTGAACAAGCTGTACTATAGACAATAAGCTAAAGCAAGGAGGGCTGATAGCTCACCAATCAAGTCTATTGTCTCTTCTGAAATGGAGTAACAAAAAAGAACTAACAGTGATTTCAACTTAATCACAGGGAGGAAAAAAGAAAAATCTTAATGAAACATGGGCAGGAAAGGAAAAGTGTGTATCAATGCTACCTTACAATGGAAACATGGTAGTAGTTGATCCAAAAGACCAACTTCTTCAACCATATCTCTTGGAAAGAGAGAAAATGACTGTATGGTTCATCAGAACCATTCTAAATTATATGATAATATGCCATGCAAATTCAGGCCAGTCCATAATAGACAATTTTAAATTCAGAGTAGATCTGGTACAGGGTCTACTTATGGAACACAGGGAGTGAAATTCAAAGGAAAATGCAAGGCTGTCATTCCGCTGTTAAAAATGTGCTGCATCTTGAAAGACATTTTACCAAAAGATTCCCACCAAAAGAGAAAAAGACAAGGCCAACCAAGAGGTGTGTAGTGTGTTATAAACAGAACAAAAGGAGGAAGTTAGTGGTTTGATGCCCCGGTTGTCACACTGGTCGTTCTGTTGAAGGTTGTTTCAAGATGTTCCACACAAAGCTAAATTATTGAGTTAAGATTTTATTTCTTATTCATAAAGATTAGAGGTTCTTAAATGTGTGCCTCAAGTTTTGTTGAAATCCAACAAGTATTAACAAAATTACTTTTTTTTTTTTTTTTAATGAACTGCTCCATGGTTTAGCTCAGAATTTAAATACCCTGCAGAAAACCACCCAGTGGCACAGTATGAACAGGGACCCCCACACTGAAGGGTTAAGGTCATCAACACTGTCTGAATTTTGTGAGAGCCTCAGTGGTACACACACGCATGTGGCCTGGCATTGTCACGGATGAGAAACACTTCTGATGTTTTTCTTCTTGTGAGACAAACTGGATGAAGGCAAGCATTCAGGCTTTTTAGTGTTTCAGTAAAGCATTCAGAGTTCACTCTTACCTCCCTAGACAAGAAGGTATTAAGAATAACACCGTTCTTATCCATAAAATGGTAGCCATGATTTTTCTTACACTCTTATATTTCTTTTTCCTTGGGGATGTCGTGTGGCACCATTATGACAAGTACGCTTTGACTGGGCTTCAGAGTTGTGTACGTAGGTTTTATCACCCATGAAAATTTGTGATGGAAAGCCCTGACTTCATGTATTGTATTTTGCAAAAGATCAGAGGCACTTGTTTTCCGTGCCACATCACGTGTGTCCGTCAACATTCACGGCACCCAGTGAACACAGGCCTAGAAATAGGCAGGTTATTTAATGATTGTCATTACACTGCCCTCACCAGTGAATGGGATGGAGCATAATTCATCTATTGTTGTTTATCAACCCAGCCGATGTTGCCAGGCATTACTGCAGTGCGTAGGTGTCCACTTCATAGTTTGTCACGCTGCTCCTGTTTCAGCTTCTTTCACATCCTTCCAATAGTTGAACAGGATCCACATCCACAGTTTCTTCATCACACATTTTACACAAACGTTTATGAATACAAGTTAACTTCTCACCTGCAGTAGCCAAGAACTTAATCACTACTCATTATTTTAAATGTACATCATACATCAGTCTGTGCCATTTTAGAATCAACTGTGATGTAGCCATCTCTCTAGTGAATTAGTTGCAAATAGAAGAAAATAATGAGAATTTTCAGATATTTCACTTACATAGTGGTTATTCCTATTTAAAAAAAAAGTATGTAAAAAGAAAACAGGAAGCATTTCTTTCTGATAGCTTGTCATTGTATAAGAGCCTGGTAAGTGAATGGCAGGTTGCCAGATATGTCATGTAGGATGCCAAGAGGAAGGAAGTTACATGTAGAATGTGTCAGAAATGGCATGCAGTTGGTAAGCCTATGTGAAAAATGTATGTTTTGGGAAGGTTTAATCTTCTAATATGGAACCTTCTCAGGAAATTCTTTTCATTATGGTGGTGGCATGAAAGCTTTATTATACAGAGTCACTGGAAATTCCGTGCACAACTCTAAGGAGAAGTATAGGCTAGAGTGGATATCACAGTGAATGTACTCTGCTTACAGTTGCAATAAGTTTTTGAAGTGACCCCAGTGGGCATGGGACAGAGGTCATGTATGCCGCCTAAGTGTTTTATGAGGGGGGACCCAAAAATAACGAGAATTTTTTTTTAACTCGTGTATTTCTCTGAACATTTTCAAAATTTAATCACCCTCAAAATACTCTCCTTGAGAATCAATACACTTATCCCACCGCTTTTTCCATTGTTCAAAACAGTTCTGGAACTCTTGCAAAGTGATAGC